>VYKW01000017.1_pt1 | contig 94108 bp, 97 predicted proteins | sample 5114451 | NCBI WGS metagenome assembly VYKW01 (sample SAMN12291784, study PRJNA351875) | freshwater metagenome | isolation source: freshwater lake | place: USA: Michigan, Gull Lake | collected 2013-08-08
ATGTCGTCGCCGAGCCGCTGCTGGCGGCGGGCCTCGGGCGCGACGCGGCCCGTGCTCGCGCCGGCGCGTTGCTCGGTCGCCTGAACATTCCGGAGCGGTTATGGTCCCTGCCGCCATCGACCTTCTCCGGTGGCGAGCAACAGCGCGTCAACATCGCACGCGGGTTCATCTCGGACGTTCCGATCCTGTTGCTGGACGAGCCGACGGCGTCGTTGGACGCTGCCAACCGCGCCGTTGTTGTCGACCTCATCGCGGCGAAGAAGCAGGACGGCGTGGCGATGCTCGCGATCGTGCATGACGATGAGATTCGTGAGCAGATCGCTGATCGCACGGTCGATGTGACGACCTTCGCAGCGGCGGCATAGAGGCAGGATTGCAGATGAGCGCGAACATGTCCGACACGGTATTAGGCAATGCCAGGCTGGTCCTCGCGGATCGGGTCATTGAGCAGGGCTGGGTGGCCGTTGCCGCTGGCAGGATCGTCGAGTTCGGCGAAGGCGATGCACCGGCCGGCAGTCTTGACGTCGAGGGCGATCTGCTGATGCCGGGCCTCGTCGAGCTGCATACCGATCACCTCGAGGCCCACGTCGTACCGCGCCCGAAGGTGCATTGGGATCCCGTTGCGGCAGTCATCTCCTATGACGCGCAGCTGGCGACCGCCGGCATCACCACGGTTCTCGACTCCTTGCGCGTGTGGACCGAGGATGGCACCGAAGGCGTCGATGGTCAGGCCAATATGCTGGCCGAGGCGATCGCGACGGCCCGCGATGGCGGACTGCTGCGCTCCGACCACTTCCTGCATCTGCGCTGCGAGGTGCCGATGCCCACGGTGGTCGAGGAGGCGCGGCAGCTGGCGGGGCGCCCTGACGTGCGGCTGATGTCGCTGATGGACCACACGCCGGGCCAGCGGCAGTTCCGCGACGAGGGCAAGCTGCGCGACTACTACCGTGGCAAGAGCGGCGGCAAGACGGACGCGGAGCTCGACGTGATGTTCGCGCGACGGTTTGCGTATCAGCAGGCCTATGCTGCGCCGAACATCCGCGACATCGTTGCGCTGGCCAAGACCCATGACGTGCCCTTGGCCAGTCACGACGACACCACCGAGGAGAATGTTGCGGACGCGATCAAGGACGGCATCGCGGTCGCCGAATTTCCGACCACGATCGAGGCGGCGCGTGGCCTGCACGAGGCGGGCATCAGCATTTTGATGGGGGCGCCGAACGTCGTTCGCGGCGGCTCGCACTCCGGCAATATCGCGGCGGTCGACCTCGCCCGCGAGGGTCTGCTGGACATCCTGTCGTCGGACTATGTGCCGTCGAGCCTGCTGATGGGCGCGCTGCAGCTGCCGCAGCGAGTGCCGGCCATCGATCTCGCCGCCGCCGTGCGCACGGTGACCAAGGCTCCCGCCGACGCCGTCGGCCTGCATGATCGCGGCGAGATCGCCGCGGGCAAACGGGCCGACCTGATCCGCGTTCGTGTCGCGGGCCAGTTGCCGGTGGTGCGCAGCGTCTGGCGAGAAGGATTGCGGGTGGCATGAGCGAAGCGGCGGCCGTAGCGCAGGATTTGCGTGAGAAGCTCGGGCCGGGGCGCCTGGTGCTGGTGGTCGGGCCGAGCGGCGCGGGCAAGGATACGTTGCTCAACGTCGCACGCCGCGACTGCGCTGGGGATGACCGCGTCGTGTTTCCGCAACGGATCGTCACCCGCGCGGCTTCCGCCTTCGAGGACAATCTGGAAATGAGCGCCGCCGGCTTTCGCGAGGCGCTCGACGCCGGTCAGTTCGCTCTGCATTGGGATGCGCATGGGCACGGCTACGGCGTGCCGCGGTCGATCAATGACGACATCCTGGCGGGCCGTACCGTCGTCGTGAATGTCTCACGCACCGTCATCGCGGCTGCGCGGCGCAGCTACGCCCATGTCATCGTCGTCACGATCACGGCGCCGCCAGACGTTCTCGCGGAGCGTCTCGGCAAACGGCATCGCCCGAGCGACGGCGATATCAGCGAGCGCCTCCACCGCGCGGTGAACGACGACGACGTCGCGGCAGACGTGACGATCGTCAATGTCGGTGATCCCGAGCCGCATGGTCACAGGCTGACGCAGATCATCAGGGGACCGCGTGAGGCGACGCCGGTCGAAGCCACGGAAGGAGGCAGCCATGTCGGTCATCACCACGATTGAGCAGCTCGAAGCGATCTATGGTGAGACCGGGTTGGCCTCGACGGCCAAGGTGGCCGATCGCGTGACACCGCACTATCGCGTGATGATCGAGAAATCGCCGTTCGCGGCGCTCGCGACCTGCGGCCCTGAAGGCCTCGATTGCTCGCCGCGCGGCGATCTTCCGGGCTTCATCCGTATCCACGATGAGAAGACGCTGATGATGCCCGATCGCCGCGGCAACAACCGGGTCGATTCCCTGCGCAACATCGTGCGCGATCCGCGCATCGCTCTGCTGTTCCTGATTCCGGGATCGGGCAACACGCTGCGCGTCAATGGGCATGGTCATCTGTCGACCGCGCCCGACCTGCTGGAATCGTTCCGCATGGAAGGCAAGCTGCCGCGGACAGTGCTCGTCATGACGGTGGAGGAGATCTACTTTCAATGCGCGCGGGCGATTGTTCGTGCCGATCTTTGGAACCCGGAGAAGCGCGTCGATCCGCGAGAGCTGCCGACGCCGGGCCAGATCCTGGCCGCCATGACCGCCGATATTGATGGTGCGGCCTATGACCGTGAGTGGCCTGAGCGCGCGCGGAAATCGATGTGGTGATTTCAGCGCGGCTCAAAGACAAGAGTGTCAAAGACATCCTTGTCAAAGACAGGGTTGCAGGACGGCCCGACGATCAGGCCGCGAGGTCGAGCAGGCGCGAGGATCCCCTGACGAGGACCTTGCGCCCGGCGAGGGTGAGCTTCGCAGCGCCGCTGTCGATGACCGCGAGTCCAAGCGCTACGAGCTGCTCGACGATCATGCCATTCAGCCGGCGGCGGTCGCGCGCGGGAATGCGGAGCGCCTTCAGCGTCTCCCATTGATCCGGCGTGAGTTCCTGTTCGAATTCCGCGTTCATGCTGCCTCGAATGTTGACGTCCCGCATTCGTCTTAGGGAAGCCGCGTGACGAAGATGCGACCTTCCTGCACCCGTAGTGATACGGCCGCTTCATTACGCCCGAACCGCGCGTGAATTAATTCAAATTTGAATGATCTCGACAGGGACTGCTGCATTGCAGCTAACCCTGTTGGAAACGGTGAACGGTCATATGCTGTTAATAGAAAATTAAGGCAAATCATCCGCCGCAGGCGTAACGCCGCTGTCACATCGATGTGTCAAACGGCGCCGTCTTCGCGCTCGAATCGGCCGGTGCGCATGTTTGATTCGGAACGCGTGCTGAATGGCTGACCTGAATGATGAGCTGCCGCCTGTGAACCGCAGAACCTGGTGGCGCAGCCTGGGTGGGCTGATCCTGAGCCTCTCGATTGCGGCTGTTGCAGTTTATGTCCTCACACATGCCATCAAGAAGCTCGATGTCGGTCATGTGCTTGCGATCGCACAGGCCACTGACAAGCATCTCATCGCGATCGCATTGGTTCTTATCGCGCTCTCTTATGCCGGGCTGACGCTGTACGATCTGTTCGCGCTGCGGACAATCCGCCGTCCCGACATTCCCTATCGCGCGGCCGCGCTCGGCAGCTTCACGAGCTACCCCATCGCGCACGGTATTGGCGCGGTTGCGTTGATCTCGCCGCTGGTCCGGTATCGGATCTATGCGCCGTATCGGCTCGGCGCGATCGACATCGCCAATATGAGCTTCCTCACCGGGCTGACATTCTGGCTCGGCAATCTCACCGCGCTTGGTTTGAGCCTGCTGATCGACCCCGATGCGTTCGGCTGGGTCGCTTATTGGCCGCCGACCTTGAATCGGCTCATCGCGGCAGCACTGCTTTGCGGCGTCGTCGTCTTCGTCGTATGGAGCTGGCCAGGACGGCAGAGCACGCGTTGGCCGGTCCGTCTGCCGTCCGGCCCGGCCGTGCTGCTGCAGATCGTGGTCGGATTGTTCGATCTTACCATGGCGGCGCTGGCGATGTACGTCCTCATTCCCGCTGAACTCGGCATCGAGGTCACGCGGTTGATGGCGGTGTTCATCGCCGCCACGCTGCTCGGCTTCGCCAGCCACGCGCCGGCTGGTATCGGGCTGTTCGACGCAACCATCCTGCTGGGTCTGGGCGGTGATGACCAGGAGCCGCTGCTCGCGGCATTGCTGATCTTTCGCTGCCTCTATCACCTGCTGCCGTTCGTGCTTGCGCTCGGCCTGTTCGGCGGCGTCGAGCTGGCGCGCTCCTGGCGAAGGCCTGGCATCGTCTCACACGGGGGAGTTCAACTTCAGTCCGACCATGCCGGCAATGATCAGCGTCAGGCAGAACAGCCGCATCGGGTCGGCAGGCTCGCTGTAGATGGCGATGCCGACAATGATGCTTCCAGCAGCGCCAATGCCGGTCCATACCGCATAGGCGGTGCCGAACGGCAGTGACCTCAGCGCCAGCGACATCATCGCGAAGCTGAGAAGGATCGCGATGATCGTTCCGATGCTCGGCCAGAAGCGCGTGAGGCCGTCGGAATACTTCAGGCCCAGCGCCCAGATGATCTCGAGCAGGCCGGCGGTCAACAGAGCGAGCCAGCCATTCATCATTGCGGCGAGCCCGAACGCGCGGCGGCACCGGCAGGGCCGCCTGTCTGTCGAAGCTGTGGGACAATCGCCCGACAAAGTCCGGCCATTCCGTCATCTCCGCGCCGGTCGAACCTGCAATCCATCTGCATCGTTTGCACGACGCGCATATGACAGGCGCAAGAGCGCTTGGCCGCGGAGCTGACGTTCAGAGATCCGACGCCTCAAGCGGTAATCAAGACCGGCTGTGTGATGGCGGGCGACGACGCGGCTGCTCGAACTATCTCTCCTCCATCATCGTGAAGACAAAGCCCGTCAGCGTCGCGCCGACGGCAAAGGACAGCGTCATGACGCTCACGAAGATCGTGACCGTCATCATCGGCTCGACACTGTGCGTGATCAGGCTCGCGATTCCGAACGCATCGAGCTTTGTGAGTGCGAAGGCGAAACCGAGGCCGAGCGTGGTGCCCATCAACGTGTGACACGCAAGCTCAAGCAGGATCGCCGGCCTGATCAGTTCGCGACGCTTCTTCGGCGGCATGGGACGTGTCCTCCGCTTTCGCCTGTGAACGCGCGACGGCATTGGCGGTTCCTGCCGCGCGCTGTCGATGGGGCGGTCGGCGGCAAAGCTGATTGCCAAACCGCGGCGCGAGCGGCTACGACAGGAGGCTGTCTCGGTCGCGCGCGGACGCGACACCGTTCAGGAACGGCCATGATGCCGCCGAACGGGGCGGCATGCTCCAACAGGGAGGACAGACACTCATGACAAGCGCCATTCGCTTCCACAAGACCGGCGGTCCCGAAGTTCTGGTCTGGGAGGACGTCACCGTCGGCAAGCCCGGGCCCGGCGAAGCCCGCATCCGTCACACCGCGGTGGGGCTCAATTTCGTCGATATTTACAACCGTTCCGGCCTCTATCCCGTCCAGCTGCCGAGCGGACTTGGCAGCGAAGGCGCCGGGGTCGTCGAGGAACTGGGGGAGGGGGTCACCGATCTCAAGGTCGGCGACCGCGTCGCCTATGGTTCGTCACCGCTCGGCGCCTATTCCGAGGCGCGGCTCATTCCGGCCGCGCAATTGCTGAAGCTGCCGGACGGGATCGACGACAAGACCGCCGCCGCCATGATGCTCAAGGGCCTGACGGTCCAATACCTGATCCGTCAGACCTACCGGGTCAAGGCTGGCGAGACGATTCTTCTCCACGCGGCGGCAGGCGGTGTCGGCCTCATTCTCAGCCAGTGGGCCAAGCATCTCGGCGCCTCGGTGATCGGCACCGTCTCCAGCGACGAGAAGGCCGAGCAGGCCAGGGCCCATGGCTGTGATCACACCATCGTCTATTCGCGCGAGGATTTCGTCGCACGCGTCGGCGAGATCACGGCGGGCAGGAAGGTGCCGGTGGTCTATGATTCCGTCGGCAAGGATACGTTCCTGAAGTCGCTCGATTGCCTCGCGCCGCTCGGCTACGCCGTGCTGTTCGGCCAGTCATCCGGCACGGTCGATCCGCTGAATCTCGGCCTCCTTGCCCAGAAAGGCTCGCTGTTCGTGACCCGGCCGACCCTGTTCACCTACGCGGCCAAGCGCGAGAATCTGGTGGCCATGGCGAACGAGCTGTTCGATGTCGTCAAGTCGGGGGCGGTGAGGATCGAGGTGAACCAGACCTATCCACTCAAGGACGCCGCCAAGGCTCACGCCGACCTCGCCGCTCGCAAGACCACCGGATCGACGGTGTTCCTGGTCTGACCCGGGCTCGACGAGGTTCTGCGAGGGTGTTCAAACGCGGGAGGGCCGGCCAGCAGCTCTGGCGGACCCGCCGTCAGCTCTGGTCGAAGGATGAGGGCGGCATCCTCGCTCGGACCTGCTCGTGCTTGCGCAGGTCGCGGCGGTGGTCGAACTGCGCGGCCTGCATGTCGATCGTTGCTTCGTCGAGTTCGGGGACGGCAGCCTGTGCCATCACGTCCGCTGTGATGTCCTCCACCGCGTGGTCGCGGATCTCGTGAATGAAACTGATATTCGCAAATTCTCCCGACGCGACCCGTGCAATCACCTCGCGCCGGGTCATCTCAGGATCGACCACGGCCTCCCGTCCACGACGGCCGTAGTCGATCATCACGACGAAATATTGCATGCGGCGCCGCCTCGGAGTCCGCCATATCCTGGAGCGACATTATTTCTGATAAACAGAAAAATGTCAATGGCATTCCCCAGCGGCGCTCAAGCCCTCACTATCGGCATCAATCCGCCATCACTTGCTGGACGACCGTGCCGCCCTGGCGCGGGCGGCCGATTTGCTCCGCATCCGCTGGATCTGGCCGCGCGGCAGGGTCACAAAGATCTCGCCGATCCAGTCCAGCTTGACGCCCAGGATCGGCTTGGCGTTGAAGCTCTTGAGATTGACCAGGGTTGACGATTTGCCGCGCTCGATTGTCTTCAGGTAACGTTCGCCGGTCTTGAGCCGCACCACGGCCTCCTCGCCGTAGAAGCTCGACAGCGGGTGCCGCTGCTCGCGATACACCACGATCACGTCGCCGTTCTCATATTTCGGCAGCATCGAGTCGCCGGACACTTCGAACGCGATGGTCTCTTCCGAAATTGGGAAAGGCAGGGCGACCTCGCCGAGTCCCTCCGCCGGCACCTGTTCATATTCCGGCTCGATGACGGAGCCGGCGCCCACCCGTCCCATGATCGGAACGGAGTTCAGCTCCAGGTACTCCGTGATCAGGGGAATCTCGGCGGCCTTGATCAGCCGTTGCCCCCCGAGAATCTCGGAGACCGCCCCGGGGCGCACGCCCATGGCGCGGGCCAGGCCTCCCTTCGTTTTCCCCGGCTTCTCCAGGGCACGCTCGATCATGGCGACGTCCAACATGGCTCCAAACCTCCGTTGCGAATCCGATGGCGCATCATATGTTTCCGATAATCAGAACTCAAGCTTGACTTTTCGTTCGGAATATCGGAAATTGAGCCGGTCCGGGGCGAAGGCGCAGTGGTGCCGCCCCGGGCCTCCCCACGCAGACGAAGAGGCGAAAATGCAGTCCACCGATTGGCCCGATCAACATTCAATGGTGTTGCGTGACCTTCACGCCAAAGGACTGTCTTATGCCGAGATTGCGCGGGCCCTGAATGCACAATTCGGTACCACCTATACGCGCAATGCGACGCTCGGCCGCGGCAAGCGAATGGGGCTCGCGCCGGTGGTCCGGCAAGCGGCTCGCGCTCCCGAACCCAGACCGCGATCTGTCGCCGCGGGAACCGGCGGGCGTGCTGCGGACCCGGCAATCAGAGATCAGGTTGTCAGGCCTGCCCCCGCGGCAGCGCCGGCGCCAGTCCGGCTTCGCTGCGTCGGCATCAGTCCCAGGTTGCTCTCGTTCGAGCAACTCGAGGCCGGCGACTGCCGCTATCCCTATGGCGGCGACCGGGACGACGACCCCATCACGTTCTGCGGTCATCCGCGGCAGCCCGGCGCAAGCTACTGCACCCCGCATCTTCATCTCACCCGCAACCCGGAGGTCACGACCGAGCGTCCGACAGGCCCTTTGGTGCTGCGGCTCGTGGCGGCGGCGTGATCACGCGTGCAACTGACCAGACCTGATTTCAACCAGCATGACGGAGACGGAATATGGCGCGTCCGAAACGCAGCAAGTCGATTCGCATCTCGAAGAGCCACGACCGTCGCGCGCTTGACCTGCCCAGGAATGCGGAGGTGGTCCCGGTCGAGATCGACGATCCTTTTGCGCGCGAGCCAGGCGAGAAAATCGTTGCGCTCCGATCGGTCCGCAACGATCCGCTCGGCCGCCTGCACGCGCACAAGCAGCTGGACGAAGCGCAATATCGGTCGGGACGCGCCTTCCAGAACGATTGGGAGCGGGCGGAGCGGGGACCTCAGGCCATTGACCCCTCGCGTGATCATGTCGACGGCGCGCAGGGCCGCGAGCTCGTGACCGAAGGTCAGCGACAGGCGATGGTCCGGCTGAACCGGGCCGAGCGCGAACTCGGCGCGGACGGGGCGGCGATCGTCCATGACATCCTGGTGCATGGCCTTACGATGGAGCAGGTCGGGCACAAGCGGGGGCTGTCCAGCCAGCGCTGGAACGACTATTTCGCGCGCCGGTTCAAGGAATGCCTCGATCGGCTGGCCGTGCTCTATGGAATGTCCAATGAACGCATTTCCAGGGCGAACGGTCACCCGCTGCAATCGAGGCATCGCGCCGACCCGCCGTGTTAGCAGCAGCCGGCAACGCTCGCGGCATGATCCTGGGCCGCGAGCGCTGGCCGTGCTTCTCGGGTCAAGGGTGCGGCGCCGCGATGTAAGCGGTGCTATAGGGCTCGATCCGCAGCGACGCATGGGCGAGCAGCGCAATCTTGGCAGAGGGGGTCATCTGCAGTTCACCATTCGGCCCGCGGTGCACGTTGTATTGCCAAGCCGTGAGATCGCCTTTCTGCGCCAATGCGTGCGCGATCGCGCCGGCGTCGCTTCCGCCAATCGTTCTCGTCTCCTCGGAGCTGAGCCCGATGACGATCTCGTCCTTGACGGTCACCACTTTGAACAGCGAGATCTTGTTCTCGTCAGCGATCGCCGTTGCCGCGGGAACGGTCAGCATGGTGAGGGCGGCGAATATCAAGCTTTGCAGTCGTGAAGTCATCGCGTCTCCTGTCGGCAGTGGCTCATCGGATAGGGGCTTGAGCGTGCAAGCATTGGTTTCCGATGCGGCGCAGTTGGTTCGTGAAAAATTGCTGCGCTCCAACAATGAACCGAACGCGTGCTGCGGCGTCTAAGCACGCTTGTGGGTCTATGAAAAAATCGTGCCCGACGGCACTTGCTTGACCACCGACTCAAAAACCCTGGTTGACGCTACGCTCTCCGCCTTGTTTGATTGGGAGAAGGAAGAGACGGGGGATCACATGGTCAACGGACAATTTCGGTTGAGGCCTGCCGGGCGAAGGATCGGACTCGCGGCCATGGCGATGCTGATCGCGACGACGGTCGAGCCGACGACCGTGCTCGCGCGGTCGTCGGGATTGGCCAGCAGACAGATGCTCACGCATGCGACGTCGAGCGATGCGACCGATTTCAGCGCGCGCCGGCGTTATCGTCGCCACTACCACGGCAATCCCGCAGCCGGCCTCGCCATCATGGGCGCGATGATCGGAACGATCGGTGCAATCGCCGCGCATCAGCATGATGACGATTACTACTACGGCGGGCCGGGATACTATGCGGGACCGGGTTATTACGGGCCTCCACCGGTCTACTACGCGCCCCGTCCTTATTATGGCCATCCCTATTACGGCCATCCTTATTACGGGCCGCGCGTCCACTATTATCAGCCGTACTGAGCTTCGCCCGGCGGGACGATTCGCGCCGGCGTTTGTGGGCTTTGTCGGGGGGAAGCGGCCAGGCCTCAGAAGCCGCCGGCGCTGAAGCGCAGCGGCTGGACGACGTCGTAGGCGGCCTTGCTCAGCGGCACCGCGTAGTCGACCGTCAGCGGTCCGAACGGGGACGCCCAGGTCATCCCGACACCGACCGATGAGCGAATGACGTTCTTGTTTGCGACCTGCAGGTTCTGGGTCGGGCCGCGATAGCCGAACACGGTTCCAGCGTCGACGAAGGCCGATGCGCGCAGGCCGTACTCCTGCGGCAGCCCCGGAATGTTGCTTTGCAGCTCGGCGGTGGTCGCCCAATAGACGCTGCCGCCGACATTGTCCCGCGTCGAGCCGGCGGTGAGATCACGGGGGCCGAAGCCGCCAGGCGCGAAGCCGCGCACCATGGTCGGGCCGCCGAAGAAGCTGTTGAGAAGGGGCGCCTGCCGACCGCCCCAGCCGGTGATATAACCCCCTTGCGCGCGCACCATGCCGGTCAGGTCGTTGTTGATCGATCGATAGTAGCGAACGTCTTCGGTGGTCCGCAGAAAGCGCACGTCGCCGCCGAGGCCGGCGAGATCCTGGCTCAGTTGCGAGCGGATGCCGTTGGTCGGGATCTTGTTGTTGTCGAGCGTGCTGTAAGTGACGGTATGCCCAAGTTGCGACACCAACTGCCGGCCAGCGGCGGCGGCCTGTCGGACGGCCGGCGACACCGCGGCCGGATTCGTGCCAGGGGAGAGGACGACGTTCTGGTCGTATAGCGAATAGCGCCAAAGGATGGCGGTTTGCTCGCTCACCGGCATGCCAAGCGTCAGCGCGGCGCCGTAGGTATTGCTGCCGAAGGCTTGAAACGTGGTGGCTGCGCTTTGCCGCGCGAACAGTTCGATCCCGGGCGTCGTGCGTCCCAGAGCATAGGGAGAGGTGAATGACAGATTGGCGCCGCGCGCGAATTGGCCATAGGTGAACGCCGCCTGCGCCGTGTTGCCCGTTCCAAGCACGTTGCGATCGCCGATCTTGACTTCCGCGAGCAGGCCATCAGTGTTGGAATAGCCGCCGGACACGTTGAAGTCGCCTGTCGCCTGGTCGACCACTTCGACGTCAAGGACGACGCGATCGCGGGACGACCCCTGCGTCGATGAGATCTTGACCGTCTTGAAGTAGTTCAGATTCCTCAAGCGCCGCTCGGCCCGGTCGATGAGCGTCTTGTTGTAGGCGTCGCCCTCGCTGAAATCGAACTCGCGCCGCACGACGTCGTCGCGTGTGCGCGAATTGCCATGAATCTCGATCCGCTCGACATAAGTGCGCCGCCCCTGGTCGACCTGAAAGCGGACGCCGGCGAGATGGGCGGTAGGATTGCGCAGAATGACCGGATCGACCTGCGCAAAGGGAAAGCCGATCCTGCCGAGCTCCGCCGTCACCGCTTCCGTCGTTTTGACGAGCTTGCCGTCGTCGAAGACGTCACCCTCCTGCGCCAACAGCAGGGAACGCAAGCGTTCGCAGTTCAGCTCCGGGACGTTGCACGACAACTCGATCGCGCCGAACCGATAGGGGGGACCTTCCTCGATCGCGAATGTCACATCGAAGCCGCTGGTCGCTCGGTCATAATCGACATTGACGCTCGTCACCTCGGCATCGGCATAGCCGTGATTTCGATAATATTGCCGCAGCTGTTCGCGATCCGCATTGATCCGGTCGGGGTCATAGACGTCGCCGCCGGTGACAAAGCTCAACAGGTGCGTCGCCGATGTCTTGATGACGGCCTGCAATTGTCGCGCGCCATAGGCATGATTGCCGATAAACCTGACGCTTCGGACGGGCGTTTTCTTGCCCTCCGTGATCGTGAACACCAAGTCGACGCGTTCATTGCCGCGATCGATGATCTCGGGGACGACACGGACGTCGTCGCGTCCGACACGGTGATAGGCTTCGATGATGCGAGCCACGTCGCCCTGCACGGTTGCGCGCTGCAGTCCAGCTCGCGGTTTTGACTGAACTGCGGCCGAGAGCTCGGCGTCTTTCACCTTCTTGTTACCCTCGAAGGCGACGCGATCAAGCACCTTTGCCTCCGAGACGCGCACTGCGATACGCCCATCGGCGCGGTCGATCCGCACGTCCTCGAACAGGCCGGTTGCGACCAGGCTTTTCAGACCGGAATCCAGCGCGGCGGCGTCGTAGTGACCGTTGGCGTCGGCATGGAAGTAGGCGCGCACCGTATCGGCATCGATCCGGTGGTTGCCCAGCACGGCAAGCGTCTCCGTGGCCGCATGGGCCGAGATCGCCGATATCAGGACCGAGACCGCGATAGGCAGCAGGTGCCTACGAACTGCGTCGAGGCCGCGCCGTCCGGTGCGTCCGGAGTTGTCCGCTGTCATCGCTGCGAGCTCGTCCATCGCCCGGATGCAAGTGCGGGCGGAGGGCAAAATCATGTCGCGGTGGTGGTGAGTTGTTGGTCTGTCGTCCCGCGAGGGACGGTTCGCGCGAATGTGAAGCTCTGGACGTCGCAGAAAGGACGCAGAGTCGATCCACAGGATTGCTGCTTTGCTCATGCGTCCGGATCTGCAGATGCTGATCGTGGCGCATGTCATTGTGAGCAGATATCGGGAGCAGACAATGCGAGTGATCGCGCTGGCCCTTATCCTTTGTAGCTTCGTGCAATCGGCTCTTGCTGCTGCGGCCGCACCGGAGATCGATCCACAGACGTCGCTCGCCGTCGTCCAGCAATGGATCTACAATTATCGGACCAAGCCGGATTACGCTCACGTGCCGGCTGCCGTCCGTGTGATGTTTCATTCCCAGACCTTCAAGGAACCTGAGAACGCAGGCATCTACCTCGGCTTCATCGCCGGCGCCATCGGTTCCAATCCCGCCAAGGCCGAGCAGCTCGTCAACAGTTTCTTCCCCGTTCCTCCGGAGGACGAGTGGGTGATCGTTCGGGCGATCGCCTATTCCGGTCTGCCGGATTGGCGCAATCTCATGCGCAAGATCGCGCCGAAGATGCCGGGGCGCCGCGTCATGATCGAAGGCTATCTCAGCGGTGCGCAGCAGACCTTGCTGGAGATTCCGCTCGAGGAAGCCAAGCCAGGGATGATGGACAAGCTGCGGGGCGCGATCACGCAGAACCCGTTCAAGAAGGAGGAGCGCAAGCTCGATACAAGGTTGAGCTATGCGACCCACCAGGATCTGCTCGATATTCTCTGGGGCTACTACTTCGCCACCGGCTCGTACGTGCCGATTCAGCGCATCGTGCAGATGCTGCCGTGGTCGAAGAGCCGCGACACCGTCGACAAGCTGACGATCGGCAGCATGGCGCGTTATACGCTCGCCAGCTACTCGGTGCGGGATGCAGCCTTGCGGGATTATCTGCGCGGCGAGCTGGCGCGACAATCGGCGCCGATCAAGCCGCCGCTGGCCGAAGTCGTCGAAGCGGCCGATACGGTTCAGCTCGGTGCTGTTCGCAAGGATGCCGTGGCTGCGGTCGAGGAGCTCAAGACCAAGGGGTCGGATGCGCGCCGCAACATGGACTTCTGGGGCCAGCTGGGGGTAGGGGCTCTGGCGCTGGGCTGCGTCTCTGCAGCGGCGCTCGGACAGGTGGCGGTCGGAATTCCCTGTGTGATCGGCGGCTCCGCCTCCCAGGGATTGCTCTCATTCTGGGAGAAGCAGCAATGAGCGGGCGGCGATGGATTACGCGCGGCCGGTTCGCAAGAGATCGGCGCAGGCAGCGAATGGACGAAGCGGCGCCACGCAGCTTCTGCGCTTAAAAGTTGTGGATAATACGTTGCGTAGACCGAAAGTGGAATACAGCTCCGCAGGGACGGACGTCTCCGGCGTCCAGCTCAAATCAGGAGAGGCTGGCCTTGGCGACAGCGGGATAGACCGGCTCTCGGTGGATTTCGGCGCCGGATTCGTCAACAACAACAATCGACAACCGCCGATCCGTGATGCGGGGATCGTGGCGTAGCCGCCGGGCCAGATCCCGGCTGTGCTCGATGGCTCCCGCGCGCGTGGCAAACTCGAGGCCGGTTCGGTCTCGGGTCGGAATGCCGTCCTTCATGTCAAAATAATATGTTTGCATGGTCTTCCTGCCGCCTTATCCGCGAGAAATCAGGCTGTGGAACGCAGCGGCGGATCCGCAACCCATTGTCTTCGCGCGTAAACTATAGAAGACCTCTAATGCGGAGGACAAGCTTACCTCCGCTGGATTTCCCCTTACTGGTTCGGTAATCGACCATTTTCGCTGGCATCGGCGATCAGAAACTGCCAAAACGCTCAAATTGTGCCGCCGAAATCGACCACCTGGTCAGTTCGGCTTGCTGCAGGAGTTGTTCGCTGGCATACTTTCAACCTCGTCGGGTTCCGCGCGGTCGATTTCCAGGCGGGCCATTCTGAGGATTAGGGTCGCTGTCGTCAGACCAAGACTTTCAGCTTCGATTGCTGCAGTATCTACCTTGCGTGCAAGGCCTTCTCGTTTGCTTAGGACTGCCATAGTTGTTTCCTGTTATAGGTGCGAGATGAAGAATCCCACTCTCATCGCGGAGCTGCACGCGAAGCTCGGAGCCCCATCGAGCGATGCCGTGGAAAGCCTTCGACTGTTGAAGGCGTTCCTGAAGCTGGCTCCGGGCCAGCGCATCGAAGTCGTCGAACTGGTCGAGCGGCTCACCTCGGAGCACAACTCGGAAACCGATCGTCCCCTGTCCTGACCTCACATTCCCTAATTGCTCGCGTCGGCTGCGGGCGGCTGCGTCGCAATCGCGTAGATTGCGTCGTCAAGGGCTTCCGATTCGTGGAGCGTCCCGGCCGGCAGCAGGATCTTGTCGCCAGCAGTGCAGATGCGTTCGCCGCCCTCCCATCGGAAGGTCAACCGGCCTCGGATCACCACGAGGATTTCGTCGACCGGGTGGGTGTGGAAGTGATGGACCTTGCCTGCCGCATCATGCTGCAACTCGATGCAGCCCTGCCTGGGCAACAGCGCGAGGATGTCGGGATCAATCGCGAATTCCGTCTTCGTTCCAGCGATGATCTGGGTCATGCGGCCTGCTCCTTGTCTTCGACCGAAGGCAGCTTGGTTTGCGCGAGCCTGTGGAAGGGACAGGCTGGCGGCGGTTCGTTGTCGTCGTAGAGGAAGTACTGCTTGTATTCCCGGCCTTCCGGATCGCCGTAGCGCCCCAGCAGCGGTGATGCTGTCGTCGTGTCGAACGGCGCGAGCCGCTTGCGCACTTCGCCAAACGCCTTCGCTGCAGCCCGATCGGTGCCGAGGATCTTTTCGAACACCCAGCGTGGCTGGAACGTGAGCATGAAGGCGCTCGAGCGCCGGCTCTGCCGCATCACATGCGCCGGCGTGCTGCAGACGACGAAGATCGGCTCCCCGGCAAACGAGAACTCCCACATCGGATCGTCGATGGTTTGCGGGATGTGTGCCGGCCACGGTTGTTTGTCGATGCGCGCGAGTTGATCGAGGATGCGCCAGAACTTCTTGTAGTAGGCGTCGAGCGTTTGAACCGGTCGAGGCCGCGTGAACAGAACGAGCGAGGTGTTGGGTCCGTGCGAACGAGATTCCGATACGAACAGTGCGAGCTGCTTGCCGAGAGCGTCCGTGTCGAGAGGATCGAGAAACAGATAGCGAAGCTGATCCTGCCGATAGCCGGCCACGCCAAAGATGCAGGGAAAAGGGCGAGCATCGCTGCTCATTTGAGCTTCGAACTCCGAAAACAGGACGCTCTGCCAGCTGCTGACGCGATAGCTGGCTCGAACCTCGTCCTTCCTTAAAAACAAACGCGACATACTCACCCTCTCCGTTATGCTTAAGTATTCGGTGTCAGTCTGGGCCTCATCATCAGTGGTCCGAAAATGCCCGGTAGGGACATCAGCAGAAGAGCTGCCAGCAGGGTCGCGTAGCCGGCGTCGTTTGCGACGGCGTGCAGGCTTGAGCCGTCACCGGCACCAAGTCCGCTTGCGGCCATCATGGCGAAGGCGATGACGGGCTGCGCCAGTCCTGCGAACACGCCTGCCGAGGTTGTGTTGATCGAGGCCCCGACACCGATACGTTCCACCGTGTAGAGATGCTTCGTGCATTTCAGGATCAGGGGAACCGTGCCGCCTGCGACCAGGCCCAGCACGGCAAACACCACGCCCACATAGACAAGGCCAAATGCATGAGCGAGAGCCGGCCACAGCATCGCGACAAGCAGCATGCGAAGCAGGCTGATGCGTATCAAGGCCGCGTCCAGCGACCGCGTCCGGTCGGCAGCATGGCCGAGAAAGATGGATCCGATCGCATTTCCGACCATGAAGGCGAGCAGGGGGGCGCCGGCGGCCGACGGTGAAATGCCGAAATAATGCGACACCATCGGAATGCCCCACACGCCAGCCAGGGTCGTGACCACCGCGAAATGCGACGCGAAGCTCATCGCGCAGCCCCAATTCGCGGCTGATCCGAGCGCCTGCCAACTCGCCAGCAGGACGCTCTTCAGCGTCCTTCCATTGTTGTTCGATGGCGCGGCCTTCAGCGCCACCGAGGCGCATGCCAGGTTGGCGATCCCGATACAGGCGATGAAGAAGAAGCAGGCACGCCAACCGAAGCCGCTGACGGCGGCTGCGAGCGGCGTGGTTGCGATGACGCCGCCCGCATAGCCAGAGACCTGGGAGATCCCGGACATCAGGCCGAAACGCTCGTCTGTAAAGCTCTGCGCGACCAGCTTCAGCAACGCGGTGAATACGAGCGCGTCGCCGCAGGCCACAATCACGCGGGCTATGAAGACGTCGAACAGGGTGGGCGAGAGCGCGAATGCGAGACTGCCGACCACCGATGCCGCCATGCTGCACAGCACGACGCGTTTGACGCCGTAGCGATCGACCAGCAGACCAGCCGGAATCTGCATCAACGTGTAGCCCCAGAAATAGCTGGAGGCGAGCATCGCGACACCCGAAGCGTCGGTGCCGAAATCGCGCATGAAGCTCAGGCCGACGGTCTGCGGCGACATCCGCTGCAGAAATGCGATCGCATAGGCGAATGCGACCGTTCCCCACGCAACATAGGTGCGATCTAGCAGCCTGATCGGCGACGAGGATGAGGATACGGCGTGTTGTCCGAGCACTGCCATCACACCCTCGCGTAGCCGACCGAGAACAGCGCGTCGGCTGAATTCGGGATGATCCGCGACATGGCGGCCTCGACGAGCGAGGCCGTGCCGCGATAGTCCTGTCGAATATGCTCGATGTGTCCATAGGCGCCGCGCATGATCATGCCGGGCACTTCGAGCGGCTTGCCCGGATAAAGCGTCGCGCACATTTCGATGCAGGCGGCCTGCAGATCGGCGTCCGCTTCGTCAGCGAGCAGCGACGGTGCAACCATTTCGCAGATCTTCGCGTTGGCCGCCCACACGATGGGATTGCGTGTGCGCCAGCCGTAGAGAAGCCGCTCGCTGTGCGAAGCGGCGCAGGGATGTTTGAGAATTTGCGATGTGAAGAAGCCGTACAGGCCACGTCCCTGATACGCCGGAAGCACTTCGGTGCCACTGCGATAGATGGCCATCCGATGCGCAATGGTCATGACGCGATAGACCGAGAAGGCGATGAGTTCGACGCGATCGTAGACCAGAATGAGGCTGTATTTGCTGTCGAAGGGCGACGAGGAGGCGGTCCAATGCGGTTCGATTGCTTTCCAGTTAATGGCAATGATCGAATTCATCGCATCCATGATTGGCTGACGATCCGAGCAGCCGATCTTGGATGCGTCAGGAAAGCTGTAGACGGCATAGTCGCCCCAGGGAGAGGCGATGGTCGGGTATCGGCCATCCAGCTTGAACGCCATTGCAAGGACTCCCACTCTGCAGTGCAGGCTATACAGGCGGCCGTCCGATGGCTTAAAGGACAATATGCCCTCGAATTCTGCCAAGTCCCGGCGCGCAGCTCTGCCACCAGACGCCACCGAAAGACGGTTGGTCATCGTGGCCTTTCCAGGCGTGACGCTGCTCGACGTGTCCGGGCCGGCCCAGGTGTTCGCCGAACTCGCCGACATCGAACTGCCGCGCCCAGGCTATGCACTGAGCTACGTCTCGAAGCACGGCGGTCTGGTGCCTACAGACGTCGGACTGATGATCGATACTGCCCCGATGACGGCCATCGATCCGCGTGAGGTCGACACGCTGCTAATTCCGGGCGGGCCGGGCATCTGGAAGTTGCGCCAGGACGAGGCGCTGATGCGATGGATTGGTCAGGCGTTGCCCGATGCCCGGCGGATCGCCTCGGTGTGCCTTGGCGCGTTCGCACTGGCATGGGCGGGAGCGCTCGAGGGCAAACGCGCTGCGACCCATTGGCGCTATTGTCCGCGATTGCAGGACAGTTTTCCCAATGTGAAGGTCGAGCCGGACGCGATCTTCGTCCAGGATGGGCGCGTCTGGTCCTCGGCGGGCGTCAGCGCCGGGATCGATCTCGCGCTGGCCATGATCGAGGAGGATTTCGGTCATACGATCGCGCTCGACGTGGCTCGGCGGCTGGTCGTCTTCCTCAAGCGTCCCGGCGGCCAAAGCCAGTTCTCCACCGTGTTGGCCGCGCAGGCCTCCGACGTCGAGGGGCGATTCAGCGCGCTGCATGCCTGGATCATCGAGAACATCGCGAGCGATCTGCGCGTCGAGACGCTGGCCGCAAAGGCCGGCATGTCGCCGCGCACATTCGCCCGCACCTATGTCAGCCGAACGGGCATGACGCCTGCGCAGGGCGTGGAGGCGCTCAGGGTCGAGACGGCGCGACTCCTGCTCGAAAGTCGCCAGGTGGGGAGCGTGGTCGAGGTCGCGCAAAGGGCCGGCTTCGGTGATGACGAGCGCATGCGCCGCGCGTTCCTGAGGCACCTCGGCGTCTCGCCTTCGGAGTACCGCCGCCGCTTCTCGGGCTGAGCTGATTGCGATTGCGCCAGGCGGTCGCATTTCTCCTCGCGCAAGGCTTGCGGCTTGCGTTCGAGTTAATTCGACCTGCCGAGTTGGGGCCAGAGTGGCCGTGCCGTCGAAGATCGGCCTAAGGCTTCAGTAAAATGCTGCGTGTATTGAATGGAAAAGTTGATTCACTTCCGCTTCGATGTTTGTAGTCGCGGGGAGAGAGGCCATGACGAACATCCTGCCCTTTCGTTCAAGGACAACGCGGTCTCCGTCGCACCTGGGGGCCGAGGGTGAAGTCGGTGTTGCAGCAGTGGGGGCCGCCCGGTTCGAGCCGATCCGCTCCTCTGAGCGCAGCAGCCAGGACGAGGTCAGGAAGACGATCATCCTGCTCGATCTTGCTTTGCAGCATGCGCGCGAACTCAGCAGCATGGTCGAAAACGACGGCGAGCGGTGGATCTACGACCGGCATCTCGCCTCGATCGAACTCTCGCTCCAGATTGCGCGGGAACGTGCCTTCTCATTCTGAGATCGTCGATATCGCACGATCTGCTGTCTCCGCATCGGCAGCTGCAAATCTACGGCGACGCAGGGCGACAAATATGGTAGTTGGGTCCGCGTGGAGGACGCAACAATGACCCAAACAAAACTGGAAGTGCCGGCTGAACTGCGCGACCTTGCGGAGAAGACGATCGCGCAGGCCGAAAGAGCCTTCGAAATGTTCTTCGATGCTGCCGGAAAATCGATCACGACGGTTCCCGGGCCTGCGGCCGAAATGTCCAAGCAGGCCCTCTCGCTCACCGAGCAGAACATCAAGACGGCCTTCGAACATGCGCGTAAGCTCGTCCATGCGACCGAGCTTGAAGAGGCCATGCGGATCCAGTCCGAATTCCTGCGCAGCCAGTTCACCAATGCCGGCGAGCACATGAAGACCATCACCGCGGGCATTATGGCCGCAGCAAGCAAAGCGACCGAGCCCAAGACCTAGGGCAGCGCATGTGACCGGATGACGCGGGCATCGGCGGCTGCTGAGCCGCCGATGGCCGAAACTTATTTGCGCAGCGAAGCGATATAGGCCGCGATGTCGGCCGCCTCAAGGCGGTTGAGCGGAAAGCTCGGCATTTTGGGGTGCGGATCGAGCAGGAAGAAGGCGACCTTCTCCGGAGTGAAATCGGCCTTCTGGGCGATCTGCGCGAAAGACGGGACATCCGCGCTGGCCTGCTTCTGCGTTCCCTCGACCAGGTGACACGAGGCGCACCAGCGCCTGGCAAGATCCGCACCGTGATCGGCATCGGCGGCCCATGAAGTGCTCGCCGTCGCTGCGGCTGCAATGGTCAGAATTGTCGTCACGAACACGCGCATCAGGAACTCCGTCTCATCGGTTTTTCGTCGAGCTTGTCCGCTCGTGTGGCAGCAAGAAAAAGCGGCTCGCCAATCCGTTCCATGTGGATCTATTGCAGGGGGGCGGACGCATGCGTCCGCGCTCGACGCGTCGGACCGATCGTCTCATAGACCCGCTTCAGTTGCAGCAGGACTTTGGGAAATGTGACAGGTCGATCCGGCTGATGATCCGCCTGAAGAGGGCGCCTAGGCGGCTCAGGAGGGAAGGGCGGGGCGCCTCAGTGGCCGTTAGTTCCTGGGCAGCATAAGACATGTGGCCCCCCCTTTGTCGCCAAGCATCTTTCCTGTCCCCTTATTGACGAGGTGCAGGCGGCCGCAGGCCGGACATGCGACGGCTTCGTACAAATCGGTGTCGTCGGAGACCAGCGGCCCGACCACACCGACCTGCACGTCAGATCCCGTCTGGGAGCAGCGAAAAACGAGAGTTTCCATTTTCGAAGCATGCCAGATCTGGGCCTCTATGGCCTTGATCTGTCTCAACAGGCAACGAAGCTCCGTCCGAGAGCGTACCGGCCGGGAGAACAAGAACGGGTCAGGTCAGGCCGTGCGACGTCGCCTTTGCGAGACCCATGCGCTCGGCAACATTGGTGGTGGGCACGGAGGCCGTTTGCGCTGCCCGAAGCGCCGCGTCAATTTTCGATTTGACGCGCCGCGCGGCAAGCGCGGCCAGCCGGGTCTGAGTTCGTCCAGACTTGACCTGGTCGCCGAACTCATACCGCCATTCCCAAATGTCCGGTTCAGCAGTCGGCACGACCGTATATTGGACACCTCGGTGGATCACGGAACCCCCCTTTAACTCTTCCACTCCAAGTCAACGTCTAACCCATCTACAATCAATCCGGGCAAATACGGGAGTGGAACTTTTGCCAGCTACGCGAGGCCAAATGGTTAACACCGAGACGTCCGCGATGTTCCCGCGAGTCCCGATGTTGCTTTGGAGCCAGCGAAACCGGCCGGGTTACCAATCGGCCAACGGAATCCTGTAAGAATGCGCGGATATCTGCGGCGGGCGCGGGACTGCGATCCTTGGTCTGGAAGAAATCGTCAGTGGTTGGAGTGACGCTGCTGGGATCAAGGGTTGAAAGTCTTCCGGCTCCGGGTCTCCGTCGGGCGTGCGTCTATTTGACGCGAACGTCCGCAGCCCCGACGGCGGCTGCTGCGTCGAGATCGCTGTGGGTGGGAAGCCCACATCGCAGATGCCGATCCGGGACATCAGACGGGGGGCGCCTTGGACGTCAATGATCGTGGTCTGGTTTGCGCGACGACGGGCGCGGTCGACGCGGCACGAGATTGCCGCGATCTGCGCCTCGACGCCTGCCGAGGTCTCGCGCTCTGGTTCATTTTTGTCGATCACGTGCCGGACAACTCGCTGTCCTGGCTGACGCCGCGGAATTATGGCTTCAGCGATACGTCTGAGGTGTTCGTTTTCATCTCCGGCTACACTTGCATGCTGGCTTATGGCGGAGCATTGGCGGCGCAAGGCTGGGCGACGACGGTGGTGCGTGCGCTGCGGCGAGCGTGGGAGATCTATGCGGCCTTTCTCGTGCTGCTGCTCGCTTATGCGGCGCTGGTCTGGGTCGTCGGCAATGGCGAGCGCTTCGTCGACGAGACGAATACGGGCTTTTTCTTTCGCGATCCCGGGCCCACGCTCGTGCATGTCGCGCTGCTGCAGTTCGCACCCGTCAACACCGATATCCTGCTGACCTTCGCGATCCTGCACATCTGCTTTCCCGTCGTCCTATGGATGATGATGACCAGCCCGACCTTCACACTGGTGATATCGTTCCTGCTTTACATGATGGTCCAACTGTTCAGTTGGCAGGTGCCGGCTTGGCCGAGCGGCGAACTCTACTTCAATCCGTTCGCCTGGCAGTTCCTGTTCGTCATCGGCGCCTGGTATGCCTATGTCGGCTCCGCAAGTCTGCGGCCGATCCTGAACTCGCGCGCGCTCCTGATCGTCGCGCTTGCCTACCTTGCCTTCAGCCTCTTCATGGCTCTGAGCTGGGAGTTCAAGAGTCTGGAGGCATTGATCCCGTCGGCCGTCACCGGCCTGATCTATCCGATCTACAAGAGCCATCTGGCGCCGGTGCGGCTGCTCCACTTTCTCTCGCTGGCTCTCGTCGTATCGCGGCTGACACCGCCGCAATGGAACGGCCCGGCCCGCCCGCTGATGACGGCGATCATCCGCTGCGGGGAAAACTCGCTTTCCATCTATTGCATCGGGGTGCTGCTGGCGTTTATCGGGCAGGTCGTGTTGACCGATGTCTCCAGCGGTTTTGCCATGCAGCTGCTGATCAGCATCGCAGGAATTGCCGTGATGGTCATCGCAGCCACGCTGCTGACCTGGGAAACGCAGCTCGATCGGCGCGGACCAAGGCTGTTTTGAGGGGCGCCGGTGCGGTCAGCGCCGGCGCGCCACCGCGACGCCACACAGAAACGCGACGAACAGGCTGGCCAGCGGAGCTTCGCGGGTGATGGCGCTCAAGGTCGACAGCGCCGTCCCGGGGCGGCGCGCGTCCTTTGCAACGGCGCTCAGGCGGTCGACGGCCGCACTGAGGGTACCCACGATCTCGCCGAGAGAGCGGGACATGTCCGTGGCCGTGTCGAGCGCGCGTTCTGCGACGCCCGGCTGCGGAGGTGTTTCGAACGTTTCGCTGCTCACTATCTTTGCCTTTTCGACGCTCACGGCTCGGTTGAGATGGCCTGTCCGATCGGATCCCGGTCGCAAGCGGGCATGCCGTTCCAGGAAATGCGGGCTGACGCGATTGGTTCCGGCGGCGGGCACGTTGCCTGCAGGTGAATCCGATAGAACGCCGCGGAAACGACATCCCAGCAACATCGGGACCGGTTATGTTCATGGCGCAAGCAGAAGGATCTGGCCTTGACCCACGTTGACAAAGCATCTCCAAGCCGCGTCGCCGTACTGGGGGCGCCGATCGATCTCGGCGCATCTGTGCGCGGCACTCTGATGGGGCCGGCTGCGCTTCGAACCGCCGGGCTCGTGCCGCTGCTGGAAAGCCTCGGTCTCGATGTGACGGATTATGGCGACGTTGGGATCGCCGATATGACCGACCTCAGCGATGAACCTCCTGCGAAGGCGAAGCATTATCGCCAGATCCAACGCTGGTCGCGGGTGCTGGCACGCCGAAGCCATGAACTGGCCCAGACCGGGGCGATCCCGGTGTTCCTGGGGGGCGACCATTCGCTGTCGATGGGATCGGTGAACGGTGTCGCGCGCCACTGCCGCGACGTCGGTCAGGAGTTGTTCGTGCTCTGGCTCGATGCGCATGCCGACTACAACACGCCGGAGACCACGATCACGGCCAACATGCATGGCATGTCCGCGGCCTTCCTGTGTGGAGAGCCGGGCCTTGATGGCTTGCTCGGTGACGACGTCCGCGCCAACATCCCCACCGAGCACCTCGAACTGTTCGGAATCCGCTCGATCGACAAGGCGGAGAAGGAGCTGCTGCGCATGCGTCGCATCAGCGTCGCCGACATGCGCGCCATCGACGAGTTTGGCGTCGGCGTCCTGACGCGCAGGATCCTCGACAAGGTCCGCGCTCGCAATGGTGTTCTGCATGTCAGCTTCGACGTCGATTTTCTCGATCCGGAGGTGGCGCCAGGGGTCGGCACGACAGTTCCTGGCGGAGCGACCTATCGCGAGGCGCATCTCATCATGGAGCTGCTGCATGATTCCGGCCTGGTGCGGTCGGTCGACATCGTCGAGCTCAACCCCTTCCTCGACGAGCGTGGCAAGACGGCCCGGGTCGCGGTCGAACTGATCGGCAGCCTGTTTGGCCAGCAGATCACCGATCGGCCGACACCGACCAACGCGATCGTCCCGGATCTATGACACGCGCCGGAAGCCGCGCTGCCGAGCCGAGGCCGGCTGGCTGATGGGCTGAAGCGGATGCCGTGCGAGCTTCAGCACGGCATCCGCTTTGGCGGCGTCAGTAGCGCGGGTCGTACATCTTCTGCTCGACGAAACCGAGCAGGTCGTTCGGCGCCGGTCCGGAGGCGAGCCCGTTCTGATAGGCCACGCCCGCCACTGCGGCGCCGATCAGGGCGGAGACTTCGCGGATCCGCGGCAGCGCCGGATAAAGGCTTCCTTGTTCGAGATCAGCGCCGGTCACGCAGTTCGCGAGTGTGTGTGCGGCGGCCATGAACATTTCGTCCGTCACCAGGCGCGCCCCGCTGGCGATCGCGCCAAGGCCCACACCGGGGAAGATGTAGGAGTTGTTGCCCTGCCGGGGCACGAAGGTCTTGCCATCGAGCTTGACCGGATCGTAGGGGCTTCCGCAGGCAAACAATGCGCGGCCCTGGGTGTAACGATAGGCCGCCTCCGCCGAGCATTCCGCCTTCGAGGTCGGGTTCGACAGGGCAAAGATGATCGGCCGCTCGTTCAGCTCCGCCATCGCTTGCAGCACTTCCGGCGTGAAGGCGCCGCCGACCGCGGCAACGCCGATGATCGCCGTCGGCTTCAGCGTCCTGATCGAGGTCAGGAAGTCTCCGATCGGTGCCTGCTCATGAGCGTAGCGCAATTTGTGACCGTGCAGGTTCTCGCGTCCCTTGACCACGAGCCCGCGCGAGTCCGTGAGCCAGTTGCGTTGTAGCGCCTCGGCTTCGGACAGGCCTTCCGCCATCATGGCCGAGACGACGAGATCGGCAATCCCCGTGGCTGCCTCGCCGGCGCCCAGGAACAGCACGCGCTGATCGCGAAGGCGGCCGCCGGTGATGCGCAGCGCGGAAAACAGACCGGCCAGCGCGACCGCCGCCGTTCCCTGGATGTCGTCGTTGAAGACGCAGGCGTCGTCGCGGTATTTGTGCAGCAGCTTGAAAGCCGCGTGGTTGGCGAAATCCTCGAACTGGATCAGCACGCCCGGGAAGGCCGCGCGCGCGGCGGTCATGAACTCGTCGACGAACTCGTCATAGGCTGCGCCGGTGATGCGTTTCTGACGGAGGCCGATATAATAGGGGTCCTTGAGGAACTCCTCATTGTTGGTGCCGACGTCCAGCATGACCGGAAGGCACTCTTCGGGATGGATGCCGGCACAGGCCGAGTAGAGCGAGAGCTTGCCGACAGGAATGCCCATGCCGTTGGCGCCGAGGTCGCCGAGGCCGAGAATGCGCTCGCCGTCGGTGACGACGATGAGCTTGGCGCGGTACGGCCAGTTGGCGAGGATCTCGGCAATTCGGCCGCGGTCATTGGCCGAGATGAACAGGCCGCGCGGCCGCTGGAAGATCAGGCCGTATTTCTGACAGGCGAGGCCGACCGTCGGTGTGTAGATCAGCGGCTGGATCTCGTCGATGTTGTCGCAGACCACCCGGAAGAACAGCGCCTCGTTGCGATCGTGCAGCGCATTGAGCGCGACATATTTCTCCAGATCACTGGGCAGGCTGCGGAGGTTGACGAGGATGCGCTCGGCTTGCGCCTGCATCGACAGGACACCCGCTGGGAGGAAGCCGCGCAGCCCAAGCGCATCGCGCTCCTGCTCGGTGAATCCTGTCCCCTTGTTGAGCAGGGGATCACGCAGCAGCGCAAGCCCGCGAGGGGAGTAGGTGGGGAGCGTCGGTGCGGTCATACGTTGCGGTTGGGTCAAGGCGGAGTCTCCGAGTCCTTTTCGAGCCTCGCGCTGCTGTAGCCGGTCCGCGTTGACCGGCATCAATCGAGACAGCATGGCGGGATCGGTCTGTTAACACAGATTCCGCGCCGCGTTGCACCAATGACGTTGTGCAACTGCGTTCAAGGCGGTCTGGCCAGCTGCACATCGTCCGGGCTAGGCGCGGCCTGCGGCAAACGACCACAACAGCGCCAGCACGGCGATCGCCATGATCGCGGTGCCGATCCATCCCAGTGCGATCAGCCAGGAGCGGGCCCGGAAGCGGCCCATCAGGCGGCCGTTCGACACAATGACCATCATCATTGCCATGATCGGCACCGCGACGATGCCGTTGAGCACCGCGCTCCAGACCAGCATGTGGATCGAATCGATGCCGGTGAAGCCGAGCCCGAAGCCGATCAGCGTGGCCGCGGCAATGATGCTGTAGAAGCCGGCAGCCTCGTCGGGCTTGGCTTCCAATGTCGCATGCCAGCCGAAGACCTCGGCCACGCCATAGGCGGCCGATCCCGCCAGCACCGGGATGGCCAGCATCCCGGTGCCGATGATGCCCAGGGCAAACAGCAGAAAGGTGAAGTCTCCCGCCAGCGGGCGCAGCGCTTCGGCCGCCTGGGTCGCGGAATCGATCTTGGTGACGCCATGTGCGTGCAGAACGGTCGCGGTCGTCAGGATGACAAAGAAGGCAATCGCATTCGAAAAGATCATGCCGATCGCCGTATCGATTCTCATCCGCCGAAGCTCGGGATGATTCTTCCTCGACAATTCGCGGAGCGGCCGATCGACCTTGCCCTGGTTCATCTCCTCGACCTCCTGGGAGGCCTGCCAGAAAAACAGATATGGACTGATGGTGGTCCCCAGCACGGCCACGACGGTCAGCAGATAGTCCGGATCCGTCGACGGGCTTGGCCACACAGCGGCGAGCAGGGCGGTGCTCCAGGGCACTTTGACGGTCAGGGCCGTGGCCACATAGGCGAACAGGCTGAGGGTGAGGACCTTGATGAAGGGAGCATAGCGCCGATAGGGAAGGAAGACCTGCAGCAGTGTCGAAGCCGCCGCAAAGATCAGCGCATGCTCATGGTTGAGCCCGCCGATCACCAGGGACAGGGATTCGGCCATGGCGGCGATGTCGGCTGCGATGTTGAACGTATTGGCGCCGACCAGCAGGGCCACCAGGCCGAGGACGATCGATCGCGGCGCAAGCGAGCTGATGTTGGCAGCCAGTCCCTTGCCCGTGACCCGACCGATCCGTGCGCTGACCAGCTGAATGGCGATCATGAAGGGCGTGGTGAGGAACACCGTCCACAGCAGGCCGTAGCCGAACCGCGCGCCGGCCTGGGAGTAGGTCGCGATGCCCGAAGGGTCGTCGTCGGCGGCGCCGGTCACCAGACCTGGGCCCAGCAGCCGGAACAAGCTCCTGGCCGATCGCTTCGGCTCGTTGGGCTCTGATGCAACGATGATGGCCACGGCACAACTCTCCCGCGCGCGGTAGTGTATGTTGTCGAAGTCAGTCGTCCCCTTTTTGTTCCAGCTGCCGGAACCAGGGCGGGGGGCCGGCGTTAGGGTTCGGGCGTAATACGGATGGGGGCACGTTTGCCGGATCAGCGGCAGCCAAGGCAGGATCAGGACCTCCGCTCTGCGGAGCGGGACAGGCTGTTTTCGGGAGGTAGCGAGCTCGCCGGGCTGATGCTGCAGTTCGATTGGGGCAGCACCTCGATCGGCCCGCCGGAGCAATGGCCGCAAAGCCTGAAGACTGCCGTCAGAATCATGCTCACCTCTCAACAGCCGATCTGGATCGGCTGGGGAAAGGAGCTCATCTACCTCTACAACGACGCCTACAAGGCCATCATCGGCGGCAAACATCCCTGGGCGCTCGGACGTCCAACGTCGGTCGTGTGGCACGAGATCTGGGAGGATATCGGTCCGCTGCTTGCCAAAGCGAGCGGCGGCGATCGAGGCACCTATGTCGAGGCACAGCTCCTGATCATGGAGCGCAACGGCTTTCCCGAGGAGACCTACTACACGTTCTCCTATAGTCCGATTCCTGACGACGACGGGTCGCCCGGCGGCATCTTCTGCGCCAACACCGACGATACGCAGCGCGTGATCAGCGAGCGGCAGCTTTCCCTGCTGCGCGAACTCGCCAACGCTGCGGCGGAAGCTCGCAGCGTCGACCAGGCCTGTACGAGTTGCGCGCGCGCCTTGGCGCAGGAGCCGCGCGATCTTCCCTTCGTGATGATTTACATGATGGAGGAGAGCGGCAACGAAGCCCGGCTCGCAGCGTTCACCGGGATCGATCCAACTCATCCAGCGGTTCAGCAAAGCCTGTCGATCGGGCGCGACAGCATGTGGCCGCTCGCCGAGGCGCTGCGACTGCAGGCGCCGGTTCTGGTGCGCGATCTGCGGCGATCGTTCGGCGTCGATTTTCCCAGCGGTGGCTGGCGGCAACCGCCCAAACAGGCGGTGGTGCTCCCCATCCTCGCGTCCGGCGAAGTCGGCGAGAGCGGCTTCGTCATCGCCGGGCTCAATCCGTTTCGTCTCTACGATGAAAGCTATGCCCGGTTCCTGAACCTCGTCTCCGGCCAAATCGCCGCGGCTGCCGGAAATGGCCTGGCCTATGAGGCCGAACGCCGGCGGGCCGAGGCGCTGGCGGAAATCGACCGCGCCAAGACGACCTTCTTCTCCAATATCAGCCATGAGTTTCGCACCCCGCTGACGCTGATGCTGAGCCCGCTCGAAGACATGCTCGCGCGCGCGGATGCGGGGCTTGGCGCCGAACAGCTGGCGATGCTGAACCTGATTCACCGCAACGGCATCCGGCTGCTGAAGCTGGTGAACACGCTGCTCGATTTTTCCAGGATCGAGGCCGGTCGCATGACCGCGAGCTTCGAGCCGGTGGATCTGGCGGCCCTGACGTCCGAGCTCGTGTCGAATTTCCGGTCTGCGACAGACCGCGCCGGCCTGCGCCTCGCGATCGAGGCTGCGCCTCTTCCTCAGCCTGTCTATGTCGATCGCGACCTGTGGGAGAAGATCGTTCTCAATCTGCTGTCGAATGCCTTCAAGTTCACCTTCGACGGCGGAATTTCCGTCACGATCGGCATCGCCGCCGACATGCGACATGCGGAATTCGCGGTCCATGACACCGGCACGGGCATTCCGCCGGACGAGCTGCCGCATCTGTTCGAGCGCTTTCGCCGCGTCGCGGGCGCGCGCGGTCGCTCCTACGAGGGAAGTGGGATCGGTCTGGCGCTGGTCCAGGAGCTCGTCAAGCTGCATGGCGGCGAGATCACGGCCGACAGCGAGCTCGGCCGTGGCTCCGTCTTCACTGTGCGGCTTCCGTTCGGCGCATCGCATTTGCCGCCCGCCCAGCTCCGGTCCGCACGGGCGCAGGTCACGACCAATATGCGGGCGCGGGCCTATATCGACGAGGCGTTGGGCTGGCTGAACGGCGATCGGCCTGCCGAACTGCCGCATCCGTCATCGCCGGACGATCTGGGACTTCCCGCTGCGGCGGCGGCCGGGCGAGACCGTGTCGTGCTGGCTGACGACAATCCGGACATGCGTGACTATGTGCGTCGTCTGCTCGGGCAGGACTATGACGTCGAAGCCGTCGGCGATGGCGGCGCCGCACTGGAGGCCATGCGACGCCGCCGGCCCGATCTTGTTCTGACCGACGTGATGATGCCCGGAATGGACGGGTTCGGTCTGCTGCAGACGATGCGCAGCGACCCGCGGCTGCGCGACATTCCGGTGGTCATGTTGTCCGCGCGTGCGGGCGAGGAGGCGAAGGTCGAAGGCCTCGACGCCGGTGCCAGCGATTATCTCAGCAAGCCGTTCAGCGCGCGCGAATTGCTGGCGCGTGTCCGGGCGAATATCGACCTGGCCCGGGTGAGGCGCGAGGCCGAGACCACGTTGCGCGAGCTGAACGAGCGGCTGGAGGTGCAGGTCGCCGAGCGAACGGCCGAACTGCAGGCGAAGGAGGCGCGGCTGCGAACGATCTTCGAGGCGAGCTATACGTTCCAGGCCCTGTTGTCCGGTGAGGGCACGCTGCTCGACGCCAATGCCACCTCGCTCGACGCGATTGCGGCGCCGTTGGACAAGGTCGCCGGGCGGCCGTTCTGGGACACACCATGGTTCGCGGGCACGCCCGGCATGCCCGAGCTGATCAAGTCACTCGTCGACATCGTCATCCATGGCGAGGTCGCGCGCCGGGAGATTCAGCTCGATCTTCCGGTCGGCGGCCGGCGGTGGTTCGATTTCCAGATGCGGCCGGTGCGCGCCGAGGCGGGACAGCTCGCGGCGATCGTCCCCGAGGCCGTCGAGTTGACGGAGCGTCGCCAGGCCGAGGAAGCGTTCCGGCAGGCCCAGAAAATGGAGGCGATCGGCCAGCTCACCGGCGGCGTCGCGCACGACTTCAACAACCTCCTGACCGTGATCAGGTCATCGGCCGATCTGCTGCGCCGACGCCAATTGCCGCCCGAGCGGATGCGGCGTTACGTGGACGCGATTTCCGACACCGCAGATCGCGCAGCCAAGCTGACCGGCCAGTTGCTGGCCTTCGCGCGGCGCACGCCGATGGAGCGCCAGGTTTTCGACGCGGCGCGCCATCTCGAGCAGATCGCGGAGATGCTGCAGACCGTGCTGGGCGCGCCGGCCGTGATCGCGCTCGATCTTCGCGCCCGGCCATTGCCGGTCGATGTCGACATCAATCAGTTCGACACTGCACTTGTGAACCTCGTCGCCAATGCGCGGGATGCGATGGATGGCCGCGGCGTGCTGACCATCCGTGGCGAACGGGTCGATCACGGTGGACCGACTGCGCCAGAGCAATTCGTCTCCATCGCCGTCAGCGACACCGGATGCGGCATTCCGCCCGAGCAGCTCGACCGCATTTTCGAACCGTTCTTCACGACCAAGGGCGTCGGCCGCGGCACGGGCCTTGGCCTGTCGCAGGTCTATGGCTTCGTGCACCAGTCTGGCGGCCGGGTGCTGACCGACAGCGAGGTCGGCAGAGGAACCACGCTGACCCTGCTGCTGCCGCTGACCGAGAAGCCGCTCGAGTCGCATGAGCGGGATGAGCGTGCCCCTGAGCTGCTCACTGCGCGCTGGAACGTGCTGGTGGTCGAGGACAACCCCGAGATCGGCGAATTCTCGACGCAACTGCTCGAAGATCTCGGTTACAGAACCGTTCTGGCCCGCAGCGGGATCGACGCGTTGCGCATGCTCGACGACAATCCTAAACGCTTCGACCTCGTGCTCAGCGACGTCGTGATGCCCGGAATGGACGGGGTCACGCTCGGCCAGGAAATTCGGCGTCGGCTACCGACCATTCCGATCGTGCTCAACAGCGGCTACAGCGATGTTCTCGCCGATGGCGGTCGTCACGGCTTCAGCCTGATTCACAAGCCCTATTCGGTCGACGAATTGTCGCGCGTGCTGCGCCAGGTGATGGCCGGGCGCGCAACGAGCTCGGAGCAGGCTCCGTCCGAGTAGGGACGGATGTCGAGCCTCTGCTCCCGGAAGGCCTGCCGTCGCACCGCTAGCGCATGCTGACGAACTTGCCCCAGAGGCCGGCGAGCAACGCGCTTGTCATCATGTAGTGCGGCTTGTCGCAGAACAGGCCGCCGTAGCTGCAGACATCGGCGCCGACCGATCCGAGCTGATGCTGCCCGGCTGCATAGAACAGCGCGGACAAGACGGCCAGCACGACTGCGACGACATACATGACGAGACCTCCTTCTCCGGTTCTGCCGACGGGCGCGCCGGCCGTGCTGCTGATCGCCGTCGGCCATTGCGCTTGACACGTCGGGCAAATCAGGCGCATCTTGCCACCATCGAAGAAATCATAGAGCCCGCGCCGGGAGATCGGCAGCGGGCTTTTTGTTTGGTCGCGCAGGACTTCGCGTGGCGGTATCGAATCTGCAAAGCGCGGCGACCGCATTTCGATCAAATTTGACATGTCGGGCAAATCACAGGCATGATGGCATCGTCGGAATTTCAGAAATGGCTTCGTCCGCGGCCGCTGACGATCCTATCGAGGCCAAAAGCGCCAGCCCGCTGCTCGAACACTTGACCTGCTCATGCGTCAAAGCTGAGCAAGGACCAGGCTGCTGACAACCTTCTGAATATTGACCGTCCCGCGCGAAGGGGACGGTCCGCGGACGTGACGACCGTCGTCGCGCCCGCTGCGGTCCCTTGCTCGAGGGATGGGGTTCGCGCCCGAAGCGATCGCGTCGTCCGCGATCCGCCGCGCCTATAGTTCAGTCCACGGGAGAGTACGAGACGCCGATCCGACGTCGTTCTCCTTGCTCGATCTCGTTCCCATTGCGGCTGCGGTTGCGCTGTCGTGATGGCGCCGCCTGATCTGACACTTCACCATGTCCGGAAGCGATCATGTCGAAAACGATCACTGAAATCCGCTCGATGGCGCGCAGCCACACCAAGACGGCGATCAACACGCTGGTCGGTGTAATGCGATCGCCCAAGGCGACGCACGCGGCGCGTGTCTCGGCCGCCAATGCCATTCTCGATCGTGGCTGGGGCAAGCCGCCGCAGGCCCTGGAAAACAGCGAGGACGGCGCACTTGAACTGATTCACCGCATCGAGCGCGTGATCGTGCATCCCGGCGACGTGGATCACGAGCAGGAGGGCGAAACCGCCGTAGAATAACAGCGTCTTCGCTCAGTCGCCGTTGACGGACTTGGTTGCTTGTTCTTTTTGTTCTCGGGACGGAGCGCGTCGACGCGCGTTCCTCGGTCAATCGTGCGGTCGAGATGCGGGCAGGTCACATGGTCGCAGCTGTGCGGCTTGGACAGAAACGAGCCGCTCACTCTGTGGTGCGACGACTCGCTGTCTGTGTCTTCCTGCTCGCCGTCCTATGCAGTCCGGCCGCAGCCCGTTTGATCAAACGACTCCATCGGGATTAGTCGCACGACGCGACGCCATTGTGGCGGCGAACGCCGGTCCACATAGCGGCGCGTGTGACGAGGCGCCCCTTCCCACCTTGCGCAGTCGCAGTTGAGTTCGAAGCGGAGCCGCCGGCATCGTTCGCATGGAGAGTGGCGCCGCCAGGTCGCGTCCACTGCGATCGGTGAGCTGGCAGCGTTCATCCAACAATCTCTCTCAACACACATGGAACCGATGATGGCCGCTCCACACTCGCTCACATTTCAGATCAATCCCGGCCTGCTGGGGCACGCCGCCCTCGTCGTCAATGATCCGACCGGGCAGGTGTATGCGGGCTTCGGTCCGGAGCAGCATGGCTCGATTTCGGACGAGGGAAAATTCGACGCTCATTCGATGCTGAATGGGAAGGCGCCACCGAACGACTTTTCCAGCGTTGCGGATGCAGGCCAATACGCAACGTTCACGGCTCCGATCACCGAACAACAGGCGGATCTCGCCCGTGGGGAGAGCGCGAAGCTCAGTGCCGAGCCTCTTTTTTACAACGGCTGGGATCTTGCCCGTTTTTCGCAGGACTCCGGCATCTGCACGTCGATCGTGAATCGGATCACCGAAGCTGCAGGTCTTGGAAAGCACCTCTATCCGATACCGCCAGCCAATTATGAGTATCTGTCCGACAGAGCCGACACGCTGGCGAAGGATCCAAAAGCGCGGCGATTGGCGCGAACGGGATTGCCTGTCCCTGATGCCCTCCGTGGGATTCAGAGGGACTACGCCGATGTCGGCGGCGGGGCAGACGCTCCCTCCGAGCGATTGGGAAGTCTTCCCGGTGGATCAAACAGCGGCGAGCAGTCCGTCCCTGCCGCACCCTTTGATGAGCGGTTTGGAGGCTGGACCAATCCAAACGCCGGAGCTACCCTGCGATGGCAGGTCGAGTCGGGCGTCACCAACCGAGAAAAGGGGCGGCCCTTACGTCGTCTTCGGTCGCGGCAGGCGACTCCGACGGATCAATCCGTATTCGACGCTGGGGCTCCGTCCGTGCCGTTCCTGTCGGTCCCGTCGACCGCGCAGCCGGCTGGCAGGAGCAGCTGATCATTGTCCACCCTCAAGATCCCCACCGCGAAAGTGTTCGAGCCGCTGCTGGCGCCGGCGCGCTACAAGGGCGCGTTCGGCGGCCGCGGCTCGGGGAAGTCGCACTTCTTTGGCGAGCTATTGGTCGAAACCTGCCAGGCCGAGCGCGGTACGCTCGCGGTCTGCATTCGTGAAGCCCAGCGCACCCTGGCGCAATCGTCCAAGCGGCTGATCGAGGGTAAGATCGCGGCGCTCGGCCTTGGCCAGGGCTTCCGTCCGTTCAGCGATCGCATCGCGACGCCCGGCGACGGACTCATCATCTTCCGCGGCATGCAGGATCACACGGCGGAATCGATCAAGTCGCTGGAGGGATTTCGCATCGCCTGGATCGACGAGGCGCAGACCCTGAGCGCGCGCTCGCTGTCGCTGCTGCGGCCAACGATCCGCGCGCCACGCTCCGAATTGTGGGCGAGCTGGAATCCGCGCCGCAAGTCGGATGCCGTCGACGATTTCCTGCGCAGCCGCAAGCCCGACGGGGCGGTCGTGGTCAAGGCGAATTGGCGCGACAACCCGTGGCTTCCGGCGGTGCTGGACGAAGAGCGCCGGCTCGACCTTGCGCTCTATCCCGACCGCTACGAGCACATCTGGGAGGGCGACTACGTGCGTACGTTCGAAGGAGCCTATTTTGCCGATTTGCTGGCGCAGGCGAGACGGGAGGGGCGGATCGGCAAGGTCGCGGCCGATCCGCTGCTGCCGTTGCGCGCCTTCATCGATATCGGCGGCGCGGGCGCCAGTGCCGACGCCTTCACGATCTGGATCGTGCAATGGGTCGGCAACGAAGTGCGCGTGCTCGACTATTATGAGGCGGTCGGGCAGGTGCTGGCCTTCCACGTCAACTGGCTGCGCGCGCGCGGCTATCAGAACGCCATTCTCTACCTTCCGCATGACGGCCTCGCGACCAACGCCGTGACCGGCAAGCGCTACGCCGATCATCTGCGCGAGGCCGGCTTTGCCGTGGAACCGCCGGTCAAAAACCAGGGCAGGGGGGCGGCGATGATGCGCGTCGAGGCGCTCCGAAGGCTCGGCCCGCAGTTGTGGTTCAATGCCGAGACCACCGAGTCCGGACGCGAGGCGCTCGGCTTCTATCACGAGCGCAAGGACGAGACGCGCAATGTCGGGCTCGGCCCCGAGCACGATTGGTCGTCGCACGCCGCCGACGCGCTCGGCCTGATGGCGGTCTGCTACGAGGCACCCGGGCGAGCCGCGAGCTTCAATCGGCCCATCCGATACCGGGAAGCAGGATGGCGGTGACATCGGCCGGACGGGAAGCCTGGCACCGCTCTGAATTCGTCGCTGTGTCGCCGCAGTGATTGATGGCTCACAGCCTTGTGCGGTCCAAATTGTCGAACTCCGATCTCAAAGCCATGCTCACGGCCGAGAAAGCCGACGCCGTCGCCGAGTTGAGGCGCTCCGAAGGCACGTCTCGTAGCTGTGGTTCAATGCTGAGACGAGCGAGGCCGGGTAACGTTGACCTGTTGCGTTGAACTGTCGTGCGGCGCCGCGCCTGCTTTTGCAGATTTACAACCAGAAAGCGATTGTGTGATGGAACAAACCATGTACAATTTTGCGGGTTTGTTGGACCAGATGACCGGATCGAAGGCTCATGATCCCATACTTGCGAGCAGCCGTGGCTGCACCGGCGTTTAGCGTTTTGACTCTGAATGTGGCTTTCGCTGATCAGTCTCAGGTCGACGACACGCCAGACAAGGTTGTGAAGCGGCCTGCGGGATCCATGGGTCCGTGCATGGCGTTCGACCAGATCAAGCTCACGGAGAGCCAGATTAGCGGGCTCCTGGCCGCGGCCGATGAGATCGACCAAGTCCGAGAGAACAGTCACGGAGGCTTCTACGAGATAGGTCCTGAGACGATGGCCAAATTAGATGCGGTCGCCAGGAAGCACGGCCTGAGCGGATATCTCGAGTTCAAGACGATACGTGCCAACGTCATCCAGGTGTTTTCGGGCTATGACCGGGTGACCAAGCGATATGTCGGTCGGGAGCAATTGATCAGAGTCCGCGTCGCTCGCACGAAGGCAGATCGTCGCATGTCTGCAAAGGAGAAAACTGACGAGATCGACTCGCTGGAGGCACAGCGCCAATGCACCCTTCCTGCGATCAAGTTCAGGTCCAACATCGATCTCGTTCACAAGAACTACGCGCCTCTGGTGTCAAGCAAGTTCCAGAGGTGACCTCGACGTGGCGCTGTTCCTGCCGGTGGTCCCGTGCCGCCGGCATGGACTCGTCACCGGACGCAGAGTCGCCGGCTCGGCCATGGCTCAGTCGTGGCCACTCGCCAACGCGTGACATCGTGGTGTGCTGACTGAATCCCGCCATCCAATGGCATTGCTGCCGATCGGGTCTGTCATCGTTCGACCAAAGCTGAGCCGGACTCAGGGGCTGAGCCCGGCTCGTCGCTCTCCGTGTTGGGCTTCAGCCTCGGCACGGCATGGGCTCGCCGTCTGGACCGCATCGACCGGGAGGATGCGCCGTATCCTGAGCCGGTCTCATGAGCGAATGTCTTGTTAACCCACGACGCGCTGTGTCTGCGCGCAACGGACGCCGAACAATCGCGCCTTGAACCCCGCCGATCGCTTTCTGCACGGCGTCCGGCTGGGTTCTCCAGCCACGATGCCGTGGCGGCGTTCGCGGGTCGCTTCGGTGCCTTCCGCGCGGCGGGGCGCAATATCATGAAAGGAAGCAGGGATGTCATGGAAACAAGCCGTGCGGCGCATGCTTCAGCCGGTCACGGACGGATCGAACGTCACTCATTACTCCGACATGACGAGCCCTCCTGGGCTGAGGTGGCGAGAGAGCTGGGGCAAGTGGCAGGATCACCAGGGAGCAGACGCCAACTACGAGGGCGGCCAGACGCTGCGGTTGAACAGAAGCTATCCCGGACTTCGGTCACCCGTGACGGGCGTCGTCACCATGGCAGGAGGAGGGGGAGGCTACGGAACGATTGCCATCCAGGACAAGGATGGCCTCTCGCATCAGCTTCTTCATACGCATTCCCAGCACGTGCGCGTTGGCGATTCAGTCATGGCCGGCGAACTGGTCGGGACGATGGGAAACACCGGTGTGAAGACGCCTGGAGTCGAAAGCGGGGACTTCCATCTGCACTACCAGATCAAGGATCGTCACGGACGAACGGTCAATCCTGTCGACTACTGGACTGCACAAGGCCCCATCGATCCAGATCCCTATCAGGCTCCCTACCTGGAGCAGCAGCGTCGGTATGAGCGTCAGCGTGACATGACCGTCGACAACGCCTTCGGCAACGTTCCTGATGTCGGACCTCGCTATGGCGCGCAACCGGCCGAGACCTTTCGATCGAGCGCCGACGCGTCGGCATCGTCGTCCCCACCGACCAGCCCGGTGCGCATTCTGCGTTCGCGTCGCGCAATTGACCGAGAGGTCAATGCGCCGGCAACCATGCCGAATGCGTTGGCGTGGCCCGATGACGTTCCATCCTTTGCCGATCGCTTTGGCGGATGGACGTCCGAGGGCAGAGCGAGTGCTCCGATCACTCCCGACCGACGGTTCGTTCCGCCACCGCGATCGGGGCGCCCCCTGGGCATCGTTGCTGGACCACCTGCACCCGACTATCCATTTGCGCCGCCGGATGCGGGCGGGAGCATGCCTGGCTTTGAAGACTGGGCGGCCCTTCGGCGCAAGCCGCCCAACTGGGGCAAATGATGCGGCTGCCTCGTTCAATGTTCTGACGGCCCATGAGCAACAGGCCAGCCTGCGTCGCGGAGTATTCACGCGAGACGCGCGCCGCTGCCGGTTTCCATCGGAGTCTCACAGCCAACGCAGCGTGCCAAGGATACGGCTCTGATCATGCCGAAAAGTCGAACGCCGACCTTCAAGACGATGCTCGCAGCCGGGGTGGCTGACGCGCTTGCCACCACCTCGGCGGTGCGGCTGACGCGAAGAGCGTGCCGACGCCATGGTGGCGGTGACGTCGCTCAATACCTGATGAAAGATGGAAAATATTTGAAGGGACACGGCTTGCGTGTGGCGCCTTTGCTGTTGCCATTGACAGCTGCGGATTGTCTTTGCTCCTTGTTCACTCTTGATGCCCGCTCAATCCGGACTTCGTGAAGGCCGACATGCAGCTGCTGTTCAAGCTTCTAAAATATGGCTCCGTCGCGCTCATCCTCATCGCTTGGTTTCCGCTTCAGTTTTTTGTTGTTTCGAGTCTTCTGCAACTCGCGCTGGCGGTCATCGCAACGGGGTGCTTGGTTGCAATCCTTCTGCCGGCCCTGGCGAGAGTTGCGGGAGCGTTTGGGGTGAAGCTGACGGCTGGTCTGAACAAATGGTTTGTGATCTTCGCTCCAGCGGCGCTTGCACCGCCTATCCACCTCTATGTGGGGCTGGAGACCTACTGGTACGGCACCTACTACTACTGCGACACGTGCGGATGGCTGCAGTTCCTGGCCCTTATTCATAGAAAGAATATGGACAGCCTTCTCGTGTCTCATCTGATTCAGATCGGTGCTGTAGCCGCAGCATTATACGCCATTCTTCTCGTTTCGAGCTATTTTACCAAGGTCCTGCCCGGACGTTCCTAGGGGAATTGAATGCCAACCTATTTGCGAACTGCGGAAGATAGAAAGCGGGCGCTTCTGGAAGACACGCCGGATACCAGGTTCGAATTTGAAAGCCAGAAGTTCTCCGACATTCCCAATGATCAGCGACCTGCCGTCAATACGCTTTTGCAGCACCACCAGTGGGGTGCTGAGCAAGTCAGGACGAACAATGCGCTGATCGAGGAGGCCGCCAGGCGCTATGGAGTGAACCCTGATCTCGTGCGAGCCGTGATCTACACGGAGGTCACGAGAGGTGGCGAATACGGTTATCCGGGGGAGGCTGTGGGCCGGGCGGTGAGATCGCTGTTTCGACTCGACCACGACGTGATTGCTCGGACGATCCTGCCTGGCAACATCGATGCCAGTTGGCAGAAGCTCATCCCCGGATCTGACGTTCACAACCCGCGAGACAATATCGAGCTGACCGCGAAGCTGCTGGCGGGGATCGCAAAGCGGTTAGATGATCCCAGCGTTGAAAACATCTACTCGCTCTACAACGGTCTGTCGCACGATCGAACTTACGTGAACAAGCAGATCAAGTCGACGCCTTACTATGCGAAACGTGCGTTCGAAGATAGGGCTTGGGAGAAAGACGAATGGTCTGCGCCCGATGTGGCCGACGATCTCGCAAAGGTCGGACAGGTGGGGCCGCGCAACAACGAGTCCGTTGGCCAACCGTCTCCTGCGATCGGAGCCGCCGAGCTGTCGCAGTCACCGCTCCTGCGTGAGCTCGCGCGACGCAGGAATGCGGAGGCGGCTGGCGCTCCGCCGTTTCAGCCAGGGTCGCCGTCGCTGTCCCTCTTGTTTCCCCGAGGCGCTCAAGAGCCGCTGAAGCTGGTCGACCCCGCCGCGAGTGGAGGCGGCCCCGATCCGGTCGGGTCTCCCATCCGCATCCTGCGCTCCCGCCGTGCTGATCAGCTGCCGCCCACGGCAATCGGCGGACCGCCCGGGGCTGCGCCGGATCAGCCTGTCTTGCCGCTGCCGAGGTCTGCAGGTTCGGTTGGTGTATTCTCCGGGAATGCAATGCCAGATTTTCTTTTGCAGGATCCGGCGTTTGGAGACGCCGCGGCAGGCTTGGAGGATCGTGCCGGGACTCCGCGTCGGCGCTCGCCTTGGGGCTCGGCGCGCTGATCGCGGCGCGGCTGCGAGCAGGCCTCGCGCCGATTATGTCTTGCGCCCGCCCGCTGATGCCGTTCCTCAGGGCCGGCACCAGTCGGCCCATCTCATCGCTTCCATCTTGCCAACGATACGGTTCTGATCATGCCGAAAATGTCCAACTCCGACCTCAAGACGATGCTCGCAACCGAGAAGGCCGACGCGCTGGCCGCCATCTCGGCCGCGCGCTTGGCGGAAGAACGCGCCGACGCCATGGACTACTATCTCGGTAACATGAAGAAGGACATGCCCGCGCAGGAAGGGCGCTCGCGCGCCGTCTCGACCGATGTCGCCGACACGGTGGAGGGCCTGATGCCGCATCTGATGGACATTTTCGCGGGCTCCGACGAGGTCGTGCGGTTCGAGCCGGTCGGCCCCGAGGATGAGGCCGCTGCGGCGCAGGAGACCGACTATGTCAACCACGTCTTCATGCAGCAGAATCCTGGCTTCATGATCCTGTATTCCTTCATCAAGGATGCGCTCCTCTCGAAGGTCGGTGTCGTCAAGGTGTGGTGGGAAGAACGCGAGGAGGAGAGCCGCGAGACCTATTATGACCTCACCGAGGAACAGTTCGCGCTTCTCGCGCAGTCGGTCATGGAGTCTGAGGGAGGCATCCGGATCGTGGCGCATACGATGCGGGGGACGGTTGCCGACCCGAGAACCATACCGCCGGGGGCTGGGCGCGTTCGCGAGTGATGCCGACTGCCATGCAACTCGCAATTGAGCGGGCAGCATGGCAATATGAGCGAGACGCGATGGAGAGAGGTGAACTAAACTGTCACACTGCCCCAGATCGCCGTATGAACAGCGAGGGGGTTTTGCGGATCTTGCCGAGAACGCGTTGTCGTCGCGCAATCAATGACTCTGAGACCAAAGCCGTGCCAGGGGAACGACCACGAAGAACAGGCCATCGAACGTCCAGAGCAGAAAAAGGGTTTCAGTCCGGCTTGCGTCTCGGAGCAGCGCCTGGCCTTCCACGGTTAACGCGTTCGGATCGATGTAACGCGCGCATTTGCGGAATCCGTAGTAGTGCGTTTCGGATCGATTTGCGTCCGGCGCCGGCCGCTCTATGGCAAGCCGAGCCTGCGAGCGTGCCCGGCTGGCCAGAACAAGAATGCCGAGCAGCCAGATGCAGACGACTCCACCGCTGGGGGCGATAGCGGATTCGATTCTCGAACTGGCGGTCTGCTCGGTATGATTCAGGACTATCTATCGACCGAGGCCGCGCAACGCGGTGGACGTTGGTCGCCGGGCGGCTCGGCCCCCCGATGACCTGTCAGTGATCATCGAGTGCGAGGCGCGCGGACAGAGTCGAGTCTCGTCGTTCCCTGAGTGACCTGCCATGGCGCTCCTGAACTGTTTCAGACGGGTCCATCATCATGAATCTGTCCTTGCTCCTGGGCATCCCAAAGCCTGGTGAAAGGTTGGAAAGCCGGTGATCCAACACGTCCTGCGTGCAATAAAACTCAAGATCGAGTGAAAGAGCGGGGCAATATGAGTGAGATGAGATGGAGCGTGGTATCATGTGTCCGACATGGCTCAGCCGTCAACGTGCGAGCGGCAAGCGACTAAAATCCTCGGGGTCGAGACGATGCATATCGCGTTTTTTGTGCTCGGTGGATTTCTCTTGTTCGTTTCCGCGATCCGGACCTATTCCGTCCAGCGCGCCATCGTCGAGACGCTGCCTCCGCAATTCCAGGAGTACGAGAAGGCACGGTATGCCGTCTCCGTCTATGCCTTGGAGCCGACGACGCCACTGGACGTCCAGGCCGATTATGTCCGGTCCGAGGGCCTCGCCTGCGGAGCTTGCTTGTCGATTTCGGCCGGCCTCTTTGCGGCGGATCATGCGGTGTTCGGATCTCTCGCGTTGATCGCATTCGCATGGACCGGCTATGGCGCGCTCGCGGATTGGAAGACGTACAAGTCGAATCGCGAGCGAGCGCAGCGTGCAAGCGAAGATATCTGATCGACGGCGCTGAGGCCTGATGACAGCAATGCTGTCCCGACCGGGATCACGCGAGCACAGTCGACAACCTGCCGCCGAATAGGCCACCGTCTCAGCAGACGTGGCAACGTCGCTGTGGCCGGATCGTTTAAGTCACCGAACTTGTTAATGCGCGGGTGGCCACATGCCGCGGAGTCGTTCGGAGCAAACTCTGCAGCAGTTCACGTTCCGAGCGCCCGGCGGTCGAGGCATTTGGCTCGCAAGCTCGGCGCCGTGCGCCTGCGAGCGTTCAATAAAAGAGGAGAAGACAGCATGACGAAGGGCAGCTACGCCGGCGGCGTTTTCGGGTTTCGCCGTATGAAAGGTCTTGGCGGCGGCCTGTATATCGACAGTCATGGGCGGCTCTATCCGCAGCTTTACAGCGGTGAGCCGGGCTTCGGCATTTCGGGGGGCTATACCGATGATCTCGAAGGTCTGCTCACCGGGCCCTCCATCTCCGGAAGCTTCGGCAGGGGACCAGTCCGTCTCAACGGTGGATGGAGCGGCAGCGCATCCGGCTTCGGAATAGGAACGCCGGGAGTCGGCGTGACCAACGGCTATGGTCCATTCGACATGTCGGAGGACTTCTCGCGCCCTTGGGCTAAAGCCGTCGTGCGGGATTCCGCGGCGAGCGCAGGCGTGCCAAGTCGACAAAACGTTTGGGAATATGGCTTTCCTGATCCTACGGATCATACCGCGGCAGAGCGGAATGGGCGATCTGGACCGACGGCGACCGGCGGAGCGTCAGACCACTTTGAAGATGAGAGCGCATTCGGCTTGGGTCGCGCGCCTGTTCCTTTTGCGTATGTAGGTGGTTTGCCCGGTCCGGCCGCAAACAACAGTGAGCGGCCGGCAGGCGGCCTGCTCGGATTGATTCAAGATTATCTCCGCAGTCAGGCCGATCGCGCGGGATGGTAAACCTCCGCGCCGGCCGACGTGACGACTATGATCCAAACGGATCTAATTGCGCTTCGGCTCTGCCCCGCTCGTCCTCTTCGCCATTCCAAGCGAGACCATTGTGATGACCCTCTCCATGCCGTCGGCACTGTCGCAACCGGCGCCGGCATTCACCACACACGACGTCACCATCGTCACCACGCGAAAATTCGCGCAGGCCCGGGTGATGGGGGTGCCGCCCGAGGAGTTCGGCATCGAGCGCGGCGCGCGCTCGATCCGCGATTGCAACTACTGCTTTCACGAGATCGTCACCAAGACCGAGGCGCAGCTGATCGCCGAGGGCTTCGATGCGGCGCAGATCAGATCGCTCGGCGACTATACCGGGACCACGCGGGTCGAGACCCTGGCCCGCGATACGGTCGACGAGCAGTCGCGGGCGTCGGCGAGCGCGGCCAATTCGGGTACCAGGCTCGTTCGCATCACCGAGCACTATGTGCGGATGGACTATGAAGGCGAGGGCAGGCCGTGCCTGTACCAGATCATCACCGGCGGCGACCAAGGCGAGATCCTGCGCAAGGATGGTCAGGACTGCATCACGCCATTCGATGCGATTCCCTTTGCGGCCACCACGCCGGTGCCGATGACACACCGCTTCTTCGGCCGTTCGATCGCCGATCTCGTGATGCCGCTGCAGCGGGAGAAGACGGCCTTGAAGCGCGGAGCGCTCGACAACCTCTATCTGCACAACAACCCGCGCGTCGAGGTCGCCGAAGCCAATGCCGGCCCGAACACGCTCGACGATCTCCTGGTCTCACGGCCGGGCGGTGTCGTCCGCACCAAGACTGCGGGCGGCCTGAACTGGCAGGTGGTGCCGGACATCACCAGCTCGATCTATCCGATGCTGCAATATATCGATGCCGAGCTCGAGAGCCGGTCGGGGCTGTCGAAGCAGGCGCAGGGCATCGACGCCAATGCGCTGCAGAACCAGTCTGCGACTGCGGTGGCGCAGGTGTTCTCGGCGTCGCAGATGCGGATCAAGCTGATCGCGCGGATCATGGCCGAAGGCGTCCGCGACATGTTCGGGCTGCTGCATGCCACGATCCGCAAGCATGGGCAGCAACGCCAGACGGTGCGGTTGCGCAATGCCTGGGTCCAGGTCGATCCGCGTGACTGGAAGACGCGCGACGACATGACGATCGAGGTCGGCCTCGGCTCCGGCGGCAAGGCGCAGCAATTCGCCCAGACCATGGCGATCGCCAATGTGCAAAAGGAGCTGGTGATGGCCGGAAAGGTCAATCTGGTCGGCGATCGCGAGCTCTACAATACAGCCGCCGAGCTGACGCGGATCATGGGGCACAAGAACCCGGGGCGTTTCTTCAATGACCCGGCTGCGGTGGATCCGCAGAGCGGCAGGCTGCTGCATCCGCCGCCGGCACCGCCGCAGCCGCCGCCGGATCCGAAGCTGATCGCAGCACAGGCGCGGGTGCAGACCGAGCAGGCGATCGCGGCGCACAAGGCGCAGCTCGCGCAGCAGCAGGCCCATAACGACCTGATCCACCAGCAGGTGAAGATGCAGGCCGAGATCGAGCTGGCGAAGATCAAGGCGGGACTGGACGCCAAGATTGCGCTGCTCGATGCGCATCTCAAGGGGCTCGGAGAGGCGCAGCAGCGTGAGCAGGCCCAGGCGGCTCACGAGATGAAGATCGCGGAAACGGCGCTCGATCTCGCCGCGACGTCGGCTCGGGCCGGGAGCGGGGGCCACGCCCATCACAGGACGGAGCGGCGCGATGACTGACGAAAGCATGTTGCAACACGCCGCCGCGCGCGGCATCCGCGCCAAGGCGCTGCTCGAGGACGAACTGCTCGCAAGCGCGTTCGATGCGCTCGAGGCGAGTTACAGCTCGGCCTGGCGGCAGACGTCGATCGACGACGTCGCCGGCCGCGAGAAGCTGTTTCTGGCCATCAACATCGTCGGCAAGGTGCGCGACCATCTCGGCGCCGTCCTCGCCAACGGCAAGCTGGCACAGGCGGAGCTGAAGGAGCTCGCGCTCACCGCGGAGCGGCGGAAGCGGTTCGGACTGCTGTCGTAACGCGCGACACAATCAAAAGATGTGTTGACATGTTCCGTGTTTGTTCTAGCGTTCCGCAGCATTGAAGGACCCCTGTGCCGATCGTCGCGCGGAGTTGGTTTGATGATCTCGATCCCGAAGTTCAGCTTGGCTAGGGGTGAGGATGCTCGATCTCCGCAGCTACGGCGGACGCAGGAAGCGAATGCCGCACTGATTGCGAGGATAGGTTCGGATGTCTAGACGTCTGCGCCAGAGTCCGACGGTCCCAGGGGCAGGCAAGCATGTTGGACTCCTGTGGCGCTTGATCCGCACCGCGTGCATCTTGAGCCTCGGATGCATTCCCGATCTTGCTCTCGCGACGACTTCTGCACAGAGCGGGCTCCGCCTGCTGTGGAGCTCGAACCTCCCGGGTATTCCGCAGTTCTGTTACGAGTCTGAACCTGCCGTCATCTACATGCAGTATGATGCGCAACGAAAGACGACCTCGATCTTCAAAGGCTCCCTGAACGGCGAAGAGCATCTTCTCGCGACCGTCTCGGGCAATGCCGATGTGAGATCGCTGTCCTGCTCGCAGGATGGGCGGACGATCGTTGCCTACGATTTCTTTCAGCAGATGCTCTTCGTGTTGCGAGACACGCAACTTGCGACGTATCGGCTACCGCGATTTCACTCGTTCACAAGGGTGGGGCGGTACTCTTTCTTGTCTCCAGATGGGCGTATTATCACGCTTCCGGAGAAGCCAATCCTGGTCAGTGGCCCGGATCTCATGGCGGATATCGCCGTCTTTCCCCACGAGCGGCACAACGTCTTTTTCATGGAGCGGCATGTTTATGTCGACGATGCGAGAGTCATCCAGAGGTTTGTCCCAGCCCATGACGGCTGGATCAAGGACGGGGGAGAAATCAGGTTGCCCAAGGACTTCAGCTCGACCGAGATCGTGCGCTGTGGCGACCGCGAAGTCGCGTCTCTGGTCGGTGTCGAAACGTCGCGCTACGTGGCGCTGGGGGACGGTTCGGGCGCGCAGGACTGGTTGGCTCAGATCGGAGTCCGAAAGTTGTTTCGGAGATACAACGTGCCGTTCCTGATCAACGGTGATTACGGCATCTGCGCATTTCCGCTGCTCGATCATCGGCGCTGGCGCACGACGCTTGGAATAGCCCGCATCGACCGCACTGGCGTGCGGACGTTCTCGCTGCCCTATCCTGAATTCGAAGTGTCTAACGATAACGTCTCCTTCAGCAAAGACGGCTGCTACCTGCTGCTCCAGGGAACGTGGTCGGGAGGCGAGGTGTCGGGAAATACACATCTTCTGGCCGTCCAGGTCCCGGAATGCAGCCGATGAGAGGCGACAATGCCACGATACAATTATCCAGGGTATGGACCAAGAGGCGACGATTGGTCGACCAAGCGTCCCGGTACCGTAGGTGGGTATCACGGGGGATCCGATAACCCTGCCGCCGCGGGTACACCCGTGTATTCCGAATATACAGGCAAGATATTCAGAAGCGGCACGATCGCTGGTTACGGTCGTTCGGTCATCGTTAAGTCGGTAGCGCCCGACGGAACGACGTTCTACGCCCTATATGGCCATTTGGGTCCAGGAGACTTGCCGATCCCAGGTACCGATGTCGTCGCGGGGAAGCCGATCCCCGGTGCTGTCATCGGAAGCCAGAAGTATGTGCAGTCGATGAGCGGACTTTCCACTGGTCCACACCTTCACCGAGAGATCATTTCCGGAAATGTCCGGCTCAACGAGACAGGTGGTCTCGGACTTTATTCAAGCCAGATCGAACACAGAGCCGATCCGGATACGTTTGACATCAATCATCCGTCGTTTCCCTACGAACTGCCAGGCCGGTCGCCTGCGCAGTTGGAGCCAAGCAACGATCCTCGTCAATCGCTGCCCGGCACCAGCAAGATGATCATCTCGCCGTCTGTGGTTCAGCCGGAGTTCTCATTGCGACCGGGTATGCCAATTCCTGGCGCAGAAGGGCCCACGTCGATCGGCGGCCCAGATGGGCCGCAGCCGGTCGTACCACCATCCTGGCCGTCACCAGGCGTGAGACATCCGCGAAGAAGTGATGCGATGGGGCCGTTTGATTTCGGCATTCAGATGGCGCCTGCCTCATTGGATAGCTCAGGCAATTCGCCGGCTTCCCCGCAAGTCGCAGGCTCGCGAATCGTGCCTACATCGCGTTCCGGAGCAGAGAACATGAGTCCGCTGGGGATGCTCGGAATTTTCTCAAGACCCGGCGATCCGGTCGAGCGAGCATCGAAGCAAATAGCTGATCAAGCGTATCCGGTCAGACGGCTGATAAGCCGCGTCGCTCAGTCCTGAAGCAAGAGGCGGCTGCTGAGGGCCCCAAGTCGGAAGAGTCCGTATCGATGGCTGATGCGCGCCAGTTGCAGGAATCGACGGAGATCCGGCGAGCGTCCGGCGCCCTCGGGACTGCCCCTCGTCCTAAGCCTTGTCTTGCTCCTGCTATCCGTGAAGCGCGCCTCGAAACGCGACGACTGGTCGAGTACGGGGCATGGATGCCAAGCCGCGCACGACAGTTGGATCGCTTCGAAGCCGCGTGTCCAGCCGTAGTTTCGCTGCCGCGATAGAATTCGTGATATGCTGGGAGCAACTGTGCGATGACGAATAGGGCGGTGACGAGAAACGCAAGAGGCTGGAGATTTATTTGCAGCACGCCCTTATGGGCTACCCTTGTCCTTCTTCTGGGCTCCGATGGTCTCGCAGCCGATCAAAAGCAGCCGGATCCCGAGGCCTATCATCGCGCGGTCGATTACTGTCGTGGCGACGTTCCGCGCCCCACGGCGATCAGCACTGACCGGATGATCGTCTGCTTCAGCGAGCAGACCGGCGTCGATGTCGACGTGTCCGTGGTCAGCCAGATCGCGCAGAACGGCCTCTTCGTCGTGCGCGGCAATGGCGGCAAGGCCGAGACGGCGATGAGTGTCTCCGACCTTTTGCGCGACCGCAACGCCACCGTCGTGGTGTTCGACGTCTGCATCCACCATTGTTCGTCCTATTACGTCGTGGCCTCGGCGCAGACCTACGTCGTGAAGAATACGATCGTGCTCTGGCAGCATAGTTTGGAAGATTGCCAGGTCACGTTCCGCGCGCCGCGCGATTCCAGCGTCCCCAAGCTTTGGCGGGCGGAGTGTCCGAAAGGCAATGAATGGCGTCTCGCCTTTGCCAGCGATTATCCGGGGTTCGGGCGTTTCTATCAGGACAGGGTCGTCGACCAAGATCATTTCCAGCCGCTGCCCGACAGCGAATATGTCCGAAAGCGCTTGAAGCGCCTCTACGATCAGACAGGACGATTTCCAGGCATCGGATGGATGCTGAGTCCAACCTCGCTCAAGCGCCTTTTCAAGGCCGAGATCATCTACGAGGCCTACCCGCAGTCGCAGGAGGAAGCAACCGCGTTGGCCAACCACTTCGGCGCGCGTGACGTGATCTATGATCCATGATCGGCAAGCTCGTCGGATTTGTCATCAAAGCCAGAGCATTTTCAGGAGTGACCACATGAGAGACAGAGCGCCAGTGCATTCTGTACCCAATCCCAACTTTGCCGGCGAGCTTCGAGGATATCGCCAGCAGTGGACCGTACCAAGTGTTGAAGATCTCGCGCGAAACCGGGCGCCTCTCTATCTTCCTGGTGACGACCCGGCTCGCGACAATCCCGAGAATTCCCCGTGGAAGCCGAACTATCGGAATCAGAGGCCGCTCTTGCCGGGTCCGCAGTCGTCGCTGCCGGGAGCAGTCTCGGATCGACGGGCCGGACCTGCTTCATCATCGGCTCAGCTGCCGCCCCTTGCTGCGCTTGGTCATGCGTCGGTGGCAAACGGCGCCGGCGGACGCGGGCCGGGCGCGCTGGCCTCGCGACCTATGGGACCAGCCGTTCTGTTCGGCCTCGGCTCTTCGCCGCAGGCGCCGGGGCCTGGGGACCAGACCGGAAGCGGCGGTCTATTGGATCTGCTGGCCAAGCTCATGGCTTCCGGATCCGGCGATCAATTCTCCCCAAGGTGAAGTTGGGGCTATTGCGGATGCAATCCTGGTCTTGGATTCTCGTGCCTGCCCGCTGGTCGCTTGCTTTGGCGATGGTTCTGATCATTGCCATTCCGGACAAGTCCCGGGCACAGATCGATGAGGCTGATTGGAGCCTCTACCATCTCGCGGTGGAGTATTGCCGGGGGCCGTTGCAGCGCCCGATTGCGTCCGGCCCCGACCGGCGGATCGTCTGTTTTGACGGCTGGATCGATAGCGGCATGGATCTTTCTGCCATCCACGATCTCCAAGATGGTGGTCTATTCGTCGTCAGGAGTTTCGGAGGACACGCTGCGACGGCGATGACCATGTCGTGGTTGCTGCGAGATCGCCATGCGACCGTCATTGTCTACGACTATTGCATGTCTGCCTGCGCAGGATTTCTCCTGATCGCGTCGGATCAGGCCTATGTGACCGGTGAATCCATCGTTGCCTGGCGCGTTGTGGATGACCCGCAGACGGAGTGTGTATCGGTCGGCGACGCCGACGATCGGCGCGGCAAGAGACTGCGGCGGATATCATGTCCGGAATCTTCCCCGGAGCAGGAACAGAAGACCAAAACCGCCATTCGCGCCGAGCGAGCGTTCTACGCAGACAGAGCGGCCAAACCCGAGTTCGAGGGGCCGCCGGACAGTCCTTACACGAGGCGGACGGTCAAGAACCTTTATGATGAGTTCGGAACCTATCGGAGGGTCGCGTGGATGCTCAATCCAAGATACCACGTCTTCTTGAAGACGAAGATCATCTATGAAGCCTATCCCGGCCATCAGGAGGAAGTCGACGCGCTCGCCGCGCGTCATCGTCTCGGCACGGTGATCCATGATCCATGAGAAATCACTATCAACAGAACAGTCACGACCAGAAAGAATGCGCGGTGACAAGCCTGCGGAGAGTCATTCGTGGAGCGATGACGTGAAAAATCCATTTGAGATATTGAAGAAGATTCCGTCGGTTCGTGGTTGGACAGCCGACGAGAATGGTCCCAGCATCAATCAGCTGGGACGGCGATCCGGCAATTCATGAATGACGACAACTCAGGACTTCCATCGTGGCTCCCGTCATCTCGATCTTGATCGTAGTGTTCTTCGGCTATACGTTCAGGCTGGTCCGCCGAGCCTTGGGACTATGATCAAAGTCGGACGCATCGGCAGGGTCTTGCGGTCCGATTCGCATTCAAACAATCACCCATTGACACGTCGGGCAAATCACCTTCATAAGGGCAAGATCGCAAGACTTAAATGAGCCCGCGCCGGAATAACCCGCCGCGGGCATTTTCGTGAGCCGTGACGTCGTCCGGCTCACCGCCAAATGCCGTGCTGTTGAACGTCACCATCTCAACAAGGTGAGGTTCTCGATAGCTGGTTCTGCCGACCCCGCCTGCCGCGGGCGCCACGGCATCGACGTCTCGTGGGAGCCGAACCGGGAGAGATCTCTCGCGCCATTGTGCCGGCGAGACCTGAACGCCTCAGACCATCTCCAGATCTGCGCAAGCCGCGTGTCGGCGCGTACGCGCGCGTGACGTCCGCATGCGGACGGCGCGATCGCGGCGTTTGCCGTGCGCTGCGCAACCACCATCAAGGATCACCGATGACTACACCCACGTCCACCTTCGTTACCTACCAGGCGGTCGGCAACCGTGAAGACCTCAGCGACATGATCTACCGCATCGATCCGGTCGACACGCCGTTCATGAGCGGCGTCGACAAGGAGAAGGCGACGGCCGTCAATCACGAATGGCAAACCCAGGCGCTGGCGCCGGCCGACGGCACCAATGCCCAGCTCGAAGGCGACGACCCCAACACCAACGTGACCACGCCGACCGTTCGCCTCGGCAATCAGTGCCAGATCTCCTACAAGGTCGCGCGTGTCTCCGGAACCCAGCAGGCGGTTGACCATGCCGGTCGCGACAACGAGCTCGCCTATCAGGAGATGCTCAAGGGCCTCGAGCTCAAGCGCGATCTTGAGACCATCCTTTGCGGCACCAACCAGGCCAAGGTGGTCGGCAACACGACGACGCCGCGCAAGACCGCGTCCATCCTGTCCTGGATCGTCTCGAACACGTCGAAGAGTACGGCCGGCGGCGCAGCCGATCCCACCGCCGCCGACGGCACGGGCACGCGCACCGACGGCACCCAGATCGCCTTCACCGAGGCGCGGCTGAAGACGGTGCTGTCGTCCATCTGGATCAACGGCGGCAAGCCGGGCACGATCCTGACCGGCGCCTTCAACAAGCAGGTGTTCTCGACCTTCACCGGTCGCTCGACCGCGATCGAGGAGGCCAAGTCGAAGAAGATCGTGGCCTCCGTCGATGCCTATGAGTCCGATTTCGGCAAGCTCAAGGTGGTCGCCAGCCGCTTCCAGCGCGCGCGCGACGTGCTCGTGCTGGAGATGGACAAATGGGCCGTGGCCTATCTCAACGGTCGCAACATGATCTCCATCCCGCTGGCCAAGACCGGGGATTCCGACCGGCGGCAGATCCTTGCCGAATATGCCCTGGTCGCGCGCAACGAGAAGGCCAGCGGTGGCATCTTCGACAACACCGTTGCTTAGTTGGTCCCATCATCATCCTGAGCTCAGGCGGCCTTCGGGCCGCCTTCATTTTTTTGGAGGATCATTCATGCCGCTTCCCGGCAACCGCACCCTGAATACAGCTGATCTCACGGCCTATACGCCATCCTGTGGCGCCAGCCCCGTCGCGGCCTATGCTCGCGCCCCCTTCCGGAGCCGTCTGCTCAAGGTCGCAGGCATCCTCGGCGGCGCCATCACGACCGCGGACGGAACCATCACCGTGGCGGTGAACGGCGCTAACGTCGCAAGCTTCGCCGTCCCGCAGTCGGCCTCCGCCGCAGGGCAGCTGTTCTCGGTCGTTGCGGCTTCGCCGACCTATCTCAATGAAGACGACGTCATCGTGCTGACGCCATCCGGCGCATCGGGGGCATCGGTGCCGATGCATTTCTCGATCACGGTGAAGGGAGCCTGAGATGTCGTTCTTTCCGAAACAGCCATCGTCCCGGGTCGGCGCCACGCAGACCATCGCCTATGACGGCAGCGTCGGTGCGACAAATAAGTTCGGGCCGGGCACGTTTCAGCTCAGGCTCGCAGCCAGCTCCGCATGCTGCTACCGGATTGGTGACGGCGTGCAGACCGCCACCACGACGGATGTGTTTCTTCCAGCGAACACGGTCGAATACGTGACCGTCACGCCGGGGCAGAACATTGCGGCGATCAAGGCTGCCAGCAACGGCCTGGTCACCGCGACCGCCGGCACATTGTGGGTCACGGAGCTGTCGTGATGGGAGTGACCATTCGCCCGCATCTGGATCCAGATGGCACGCGCCTGGTGATCGAGCATGTGCAGGATGTCGCGCCGATCCTGGATTGGAATCGTGATGCGCGCCGTGACGAGCAGCATAGCGATTGGGGACGGCTCGTCGCGCGCATTCCGAACGTCATCTACGTCAAATGGCTGAACGAGGAGTATGCCCGGGGTAACACGCGGCTGCGCCTGTTCACGCCGGAGTTCGATGCCATCGTGCAGAAGAAGCTCGCGGATCCGGATTGGGCCTATCTGCGCACGGACAAGGCCGGTCTGCATAGCGGATGGAGGTCGAGACCGTCATGCCCTTGATCTCGAACTATTCGTCTCTGCAGTCCGCAGTCTCGGAATACCTGGCCCGCGACCAGGACACCACGCTGGTGTCGCGAATCCCGAGCTTCATCCAACTCGCCGAGGCCAAGCTCAACCGTCAGCTGTTCGTGCGGCAGATGGAGCGGCGGGCCATCGCCGTCGTCGATCTCGGCTCCGCGGAGCCGAATTTCATCGCGCTGCCGTCCGACTTCCAGTCGATGCGACGAATCCGGTTGACCAGCGTTCGCGGCCAGCCGCCGCTGGAGTTCAAGTCGGGCGTCCAGCTCGACGAATATCGCTCCCGTATCTGCAATGTAGCAGGCCAGCCGCGCTACTTCTCGCTGTTCGGTGATCAGATCGAACTCGCGCCGCGGCCGGACGCGGCCTACACGATCGAGATGGTCTACCGGCGGACCATTCCGCCCTTGGCCTCGAACGACTCGAACTGGCTGCTGATGCTGGCGCCGGATCTCTATCTCTACGGCGCTCTGCTGGAGTCGGCGCCATATCTCAAGGAGGACGGACGCATTCAGACCTGGGGCCTTGGCTTCAGCACTGCGCTTGCCGACCTGAACACGCTGGGCCTGTCCTCGACCTTCAACGCCGGACCGATGACCATCCGGCCCTCAGGTCAGGTCGTCTGACGTCTTTCAACCGAGGAATCACATGGCCGCATTCAACAAGTTCAACTGCTTCGTCCAGGATGTCGCGCACGCATTGCATGACATGCTGACGGGGACGGCGCATGTCTACAGGATCTATCTGACAAATACGGCGCCGACAGCGACCAACACGGTCTACAACACGCCGCCCGATCTTGCGACCGCCAACGGCTATACGGCGGGAGGCGTCTCGATCGGAACGATCACCGGCGGACAGGCTGCGGGCACGTTCCGTTTCATCGGCGGCAGCGATCCGTCGTGGACTGCGGCGGGCGGCTCGATCGGGCCGTTTCAATATGCCGTACTCTACAACGCGACGTCGGCGACCAAGCCGCTGATCGGCTGGTGGGATTACGGCACATCCGTCACGTTGACGAATGGCAATACGTTCACGGTCGATCTCGACCAGGTCAATGGCATTCTGACGATCACTTGACATGGCAGCATTTCTCGACATCTGCAGGTTCCTGCCGACCGCCGGCGGCACGACGGATTGGACCTATGCCGCGGCCGTGCAGGGCTATCAGGGCCCCGCAGCGGCGGGCGCTGTCAATGGTCGGCTCTACAAATATCGCGCCGAAAGCGCAGACCTGACGCAATGGGAGGTCGGTGAGGGGGGTTACACATCGTCGACCGGCACTCTGGCGCGGACGACGATTCTGTTCACGTCTGCCGGAACGACGGCAAAGATCAATTTCGCTGCCCCACCGCAGGTCGCCATCGTCGCGCTCAAGGAAGATCTGGTTTCGATCGAGGAAGCCAATGGATTTACGGCCTCCCAACAGGCCCAGGCACGCGCCAACCTCAATGCGGCATCCATCGCTCGAACCCGCAGCGTGATCAGCTCCGGATCCGGAACCTACACGACACCGGCGGGGTGCAAAACGCTGCTGGTGCGCATGGTCGGGGGAGGAGGCGGCGGCGGCGGCAGCGCAAACACCAGCGCCAATGCGGGCGCCGGCGGAGCCGGCGGCAATACCACTTTCGGGACGTCCTTCCTCGCGGCAAATGGCGGCGCTGGAGGTTCCGGCTCGGGTGGTGCTACCTCGAACGGAGGTGTCGCGAGTGGCGGTGATGTCAACCAGACTGGCAGCTATGGTGCGGCCAGCTCTGGTGCAGGATCGGGGCCGCAGGCGGCCTTGATTGGTGGAGCGGGGGCCGGCTCCGCATTCGGCGGCGGAACGCCCGGCGGCTGGCCCAATGCAGGCGGTCTGAGCGCCACATCCTTCGGAGCGGGGGGCGGCGGCGCGGGCGGCCCCGCGGCCGCGGCAGGCTATAGCGGCGGCGGCGGCGCCTCTGGCGGCTATTGCGAGAAGCTGATCGCATCGCCTGCGGCGTCCTATGCCTTTGCTGTCGGTGCCGGTGGAACTGCCGGCACCGCGGGCAGCGGCGGTACGACTGGTAGCAGTGGTGGATCGGGCGTCATTATCATCGACGAGTTCTATTGATGTCGCTTCTCGGTTTTGATGCCATAGGCCGTCTCGCGACCGGGCAGCTTCCGCGAAGCGCGGGGGTGAATACGCTGTTCGCAGCGACGACGTCAGCTATCGCGCTCTCAGGTCGTGCTGCCAGCTTCCAGCTTGTCCTTTCCGTGCCGGTGGCCAATGTCAATTGCGCCGGCCTCGCGGTGAGCACAGGCATCACTCTTCCTGCTTTGCAGGCGGACTGGCTGACATCGGGTCTTTCAGCCCGCTATTCGTTTGGGGCAGCCGCGTCTCGCGGCGAATACAGTGTTGCAGGAGTCTCCGCAGCGAGCCTCGGCAATATGGTCGCTGCGGGCAGATCCTACGATGTCGGCGCACCGCCTGCGGTGTTCGTCGGTGCCCTCGCTGGGCAGAGCGCGGCATTCCAGCTTGGCGGATACGACGTCGCGTATGGTCGCGGATTCGAGTCCTGGTACCCTTTGGCCGCGGTCGCAGGTGAATGGCAGGGCAGCGCATCCGCGACTCAATCCTGGCTTCCGGCGCCGGCGGCAATCCCGTCCTGGCTGGATGGAGCAGCCCCATCGTCGCGATGGGATCCAACATCGAGCCCCTTGCCGCCCTGGAAGAGCATCTGACGTCCTCGCGCTGGCGATGATCAGTTCTGGCGACGTGCGCGATCTTCGAGCGTCGCCGGTCTCTGTACGATTTATCGGCTTTCACGGCCGCGGCGCAGCTGTGCCGGCGGCAACCCATGTCCGGAGGTGACATGCCTCTTCTTGCCTTTGGCGAATACCGGCCCGATGTCAGCGACTACGAAGGCCAGGCGACGCGGAACATCCAGAACGTCGTGCCTCGCGGCGATGGATACGGCCCGTTTTCGTCGTTCTCAGCCTACACCGCCGCGCTACCCGCGCCCTGTCGCGATGCATTTTACGCGCTGAAGTCGGATGGAACCGTCGTGACCTTCGCAGGCACCGCGACCAAGCTGTACCGTCTCAACAATACCGACTTCACCTGGCTCGACGTCTCCAAAGGCGGCGCCAGCTATTCACAGCTGTCGGCGTCCGCGCAATGGCAATTCGCGCAAACCGGAAACCTCGTCTTCGCGACGCAGGCGAACGCGGTGTTGCAGGTGTTCGATCTGACTTCATCGACGGCGTTCGATAACGCGCTGGGGGCGCCGCCGCAGGCTGCCTATATCAGCGTGGTCGGCCGTTTCCTGGTCCTGTCCGGGCTGCTCTCGACGCCGTACCGAATCCGGTGGTCAGGCCTCAACAATTTCAATTCGGCGACCTCATGGGATGGCCTGACGGCTGGCTCGGATTTCCAGGACTTTCCCGATGGCGGCATCGTTCGCGGCGTGGCCGGAGGAGAGGCGGGGATCATCTTCCAGGATCAGGCCATTCGGCGAATGTCCTATGTGCCGGGATCCCCGGTCATCTTCCAGATCGACCGTATCACCCAGGACAAGGGTCTCTACGCGCCCTATTCCATCATTCGAGCCGGCGAGCGCATCTTCTTCTACGCGGGCCAAGGCTTTCACAAGATCGAGCCTGGCGGTGTCCCGCAGCCGATCGGGCGCGAGAAGGTCGATCGCACCTTCCTCGCCGATCTCGACAAGGGCAATCTGCAATTGATGATCGGCGCGGCGGACCCGCGTTCCACGCGGGTGTTCTGGTCCTACAAATCCGTGTCCGGCACGACCGGAAGCTATGACAAGCTGCTCGGTTACGATTTTCTGCTCGACCGGTTCTTTTCGGTCGCGATGACCGGCGAGTATCTGCTCGGCATGTCGCAGACCGGTCTGACATTGGAGAATCTCGACAGCATCTCGTCGTCGATCGACGCCATGACCTTGAGTCTCGATGCCTATGCGACCGCGGTTCAGCCCGAGATCGCGCAGTTCTCGTCGAGCCACGTGCTGGGCTTCTTCCGCGGCAGCAATCTCGAGGCGACGATCGAAAGCGCGGAGCAGGGCACCGATGACAACCGGATCATGATCCGGGGCTTTCGGCCGGTCACCGATGCCACGACGCTGCTTGGATCGGTGTCGTCCCGTGAAACGCCCTCGGCGGCAGCGGCTCTCGGGGCGGAGGTCGCCGTGAATGCCCGCACCGGCCGGTGTGACGTCCGCAGGGATACCCGCTATGCGCGCTTCAAGATCCGCATTCCGGCTGCGGCGTCGTGGACCTTCTGTGCCGGCGTGGTGCCGGACCTGACCGTGAGTGGCACGCTATGACGGCCTATGTTCCGGGGATCGCGGAGACCGATCTCAAGAAGATCATCCTGGCGCTGCAGCAGCTCGCCGCCGGACGATCCAACGCGGTCGGCAGCGTGACGCTGGCGACGGGCACGTCGACGACGGTGGTGGCCGACAGAAACTGCTCGGCAGGGTCAACGCCGATCCTGACGGCAACCACGGCCGCGGCGGCGGCCGAACTCGGCAACGGTACGATCTATGTGAGCGCGGTCAGCAACGGCTCGTTCACGCTCGCACATGCCGGCAGCGCTGCGGCGACGCGGACGTTTCTCTATGCCCTGCTCGGTTGAACTCGCCTGCGTCGATCCCGAGCACGTCAGGACAATCTGGCCAATCGTCGCGCCGCGCTTGCGGCGGGCGATCCGCCGCACTGGCCTGTCCGCCTTCGCAGATATCGAGCGAGACGTGCTCGCGGGACGGGCGCTGCTATGGCTTGCACTGAATGGCGCATCCGGTGCGGCCACGAGATCGATGCCGTCGCGGCGACCAGGCTGGAGCTGACCGAGACAGGCATGGTGTGCATCATTACGGCTTGCGAAGGCCAGACCATGGCACGTTGGCTGCCGCTCATCTCCGGCATCGAAACCTACGCGAAGGCAGAGGGCTGTCGCGGCATGCGCGTCTACGGCCGTAGGGGCTGGCTGCGCGCGCTCAACGGCTATCGGCAGACGCATGTGATTATCCAAAAGGGGTTGAGGTGACAATCGGCTTTGATGATCTCTATAGAGTGCTTTGATCGTTTTATCAGACAAGGCGATCCTACCACGGGATGAATTAGCTCGGCCGCCGGTTGGCGGCACGCGCAAAGGCGAACGTTGCGCTTGACAGATCGTTCTTGTTATGTTCTTCTGCGCTCAGGCGACATTATCTCCGCTAATTGCGTAGTTGCTGGGTAAACGCATGTCTTATCAGACAAGTGCAGATCGCACCGAAACAGCAAGACTCTTAGCAGGCTTTGTGCGATCGGGAGCAAAAGCCGCTCTCCTGGCGCTGACACTCACGATGAGGATGGACGCGACTCATGCCGAGGAGATTGACTTCGGCCCTTATCGCGCCGCTGCAGAATACTGCGCTGGCGAAGTCGCGCGTCCGCTGGCTCTTTCGCCGGATCGGCGGACTCTTTGCTTTGAAGGCCGTCTTGATGCCGATCAGGATCTGTCGCTCGTCAACGAACTGCAGGCCGGCGGATTATTTGTTGTCCGCAGTCATGGTGGTGACGACGTTGCAATGATGAAGCTTGCTGATCGCTTGCGTGATCGCAATGCGACAGTCGTCGTTCATAGCTACTGCGTGCTTGAGTGTGCTAGTTATTTCGTGGTTGCCTCCGGGATGACCATCATATTGAAAGATGGGTTGGTTGCATGGCGACCTCCGGTGATAGACGGATTCTGCGTAGGTTTTCGGAAAGCACGCGACGAGGGTTTGCCGCGCTTTGACATCGGACACTGTATCTCCGAGGGAGAGGACCAGTTTTTTCAGGCGCCTGGTCCAATCGGTGAAATGAGACAGAAGTTCATGAGCGCACGGCGCGTCGACCGTAATTTTGAGGAACCGCCGGAGAGCACATTTATCAGGAGAGCTCTAAACAAGGTCGACTGGCCAAGGGCGAACGAAATAGCGCCCGTGATGTGGACATGGCATCCTCGCTTTCACCAGAGTTCGGTCAAGACGAAGATCGTGTACGAACATTATCCCGAGAGCCAGGAGGAAGTTGAGGCTCTTGCCAGGCGATTGCAGCTCGGTGTTTGGATTATCTACGATCCATGAGGCTCTTTTCGACATGTGAGTCGAGCTATTCTGGTACCCGAAAGAACTTCGAGGGTTGACGGCGCGCTGACGTGGCGCGCCGTTTTTTTATCTAGGGGAATGAAGGTATGGTAGGAAATCCAAGAGATAAATCGAGTGATTTGCCAAAAGTAGTGCGCGAAGGGATCGAGCCAGAAATATTGCGTCTGCCTGATTGGACAAGGATGCTTGGCCGCAAAGATTTTGGCAAGCCTTTCGAAGGCATTCCGCTGCCAGGGACGAGGACACCGGGGGCGCCGCCAAGATTGCCGTCATGGTTCGAAGATCCATCACAGCCGGGCTTGCCGCCATCGTTACGATACCCGTCGCCCGGCAACGATAGTCCGGGTTTTCCTCCCATTCCGGCACCTATCCCCGAACCGTCAACTATCCCTGGAAGCCAGATCCCCCAATGGCTGTTTGACGCTCTGCTCGGAAGCAATCGTCTGGACCAATGGCAACTTCCGCAGACGTCCCAGCCGGTACTGAAAACAGATGCCAGTCGCAATGTAGTTGATTCGGACATGAGACTTGTTGCCGAACGGCGGGCCGATCAGGGAAGCCAGAATCTGGCGACAAGAATAGGTCAAAACGAAGAACCATCGAAGCAACAGAAGCGCTTCCTCATATCGCGCGCGGAGCGTCGCTGATCTCCACGGGAACGTGACTGGATCCGCAGTGTGGTCTCTGTCTCCCCGGAACGGGGCGCTGGCATGCTCACGGTATTGCCCTGTTCAATCACTGCGAGCTTGCAGTCAAGTCAACTCTTAACAGTGTTAAATCAAGGAGCATGCCCAATGGGCGGACAATCAACCAGCACTCAGACGCAACAGTCCCAGACGCAGCCGTGGCAGCCGGCCCAGCCGATGTTGCTGAACGATCTCCATGTGCGAACCTTCCTCGATTGCGCGCCTCTCCCAGATTTCGAGATCGGACAGTGGTGGGTTTCGAGCGAGCATGGACGACCCGTCGCGTTTGCCGGCATGATCCCTTCATCGCTCGGCAGGGGCATCGCCTATCTCTCCAGGGTCGGCGTCATTCGAGAGTGCTGCGGACATGGTCTCCAGCGGCGATTGATGCGTACGATCGAGCAGCGCGCGCGACGATCCGGCCTGTATTGCATCGTTTCGGACACGACCGGCAACATCATCTCCGCCAACAATTTCATCCGCTGCGGGTATGTGTTGTTCCAGCCCGAGCAGCCCTGGGCCTGGCGGAACTCGCTTTACTGGCGCAAGGTGATCGGGTCCTGATGCGTCTCCTACGGCGCGCGCATGCGGCGCTGCGCTGCAGCAGAGCAGGGAGAAAGAGGGGGGCGGGGGCGACTTTCTTTGCGCCAGTGATTGAGCTAACCATGGTCTTCCAGTCGTTGTGGGCTCGTCGCCGAACAATACTGCACAGATCGCGTGAGACGATCGACGCAAGCGGGGAGGATTGGAATGCCGGCTCAGGTCGCTCTGCCAGATCGTGCGCCGCGGCCGACTGACGCGCCGGCCGCCTTGGCGGGTCTGCGGGTGATTGACTTCACCCGGGTCGTTGCCGGGCCGGCGTGTACGCAAACCCTGGGCGATTTCGGTGCCGAGGTCATCAAGATCGAGCAACCGGTCACGGGCGACGATACCCGCGCCTATGAGCATGCAGAGCTCGGCGGTGAAAGCGCAGCGTTCCTCAGTCTCAATCGCAACAAGCGGGGCGTCGTGCTGGATCTCACGGTCCCGCAAGGCCAGGAGGTCGCCCGTGCGCTGATCGCCAAGGCCGACGTCGTGGTGGAGAACTTCTCCTCTTCGGTCATGAAGAAGTTCGGCCTGGACTATCCGGCTGTCTCCGGCATCAATCCAGGTCTGATCTATTGCTCAATCTCTGCCTATGGACGCCACGGTCCGCTTGCTTGGCGATCGGGCTTCGATCCGATCACTCAGGCCGAGAGCGGCTTCATGTCGCTCAACGGTTTTGCCGATGGTCCTCCGGTCCGAACCGGCCCGCCGATCGTCGATCTGGCGACCGGCATGTCGGCTTGCAATGCCATTCTGCTGGCGCTCGCCGCCAGGCAGCGGCTCGGTCGCGGTCAGCACGTCGAGGTGGCTCTGTTCGACGTTGCCCTCGCCATGACCGGCTTCTTCGGGATGGCCTATCTGATGAACGGTGTGAACCCGAGCCGTACCGGAAACTCGCCGAACGACTCTCCAACAGTCGGCGTCTTCGAGGCGTCAGATGGTCCGCTCTACGTGGCCTGCGCCAATGACCGGCTCTACCGGCGGCTGGTGACGGAGGTTCTTGGTCGTCCGGATCTCCTGAGCGATCCGCGTTTTGCCACGCGACGGGCGAGATGGATCAACCGCGCTCAGCTACGCGGCATTATCGCTGACATTATGGCGACAACAGAGATGGACGTCTGGATCTCGCGGATGAACCAGGCCGGCGTTCCGGTCGGTCGCGTCCGCACCGTCGAGCAAGCCTTTCATGCTCCCGAGGTGCGGGAGCGTGACCGCGTCTGTCACATTCCCCACCCGACGGCCAGCGCGATCCCGAACATCGAGCCGCCGATTTCGATGCAGCTGACGCCCACCGTCGACCCCCGCGCGGCCCCCCGACTCGGTGAGCACACCGTCGCAGTCTTACGCGATACTCTGGGGCATTCGGAGCAGGATATCGAGCGTCTGCGGCAAGCTGGTGCCTTCGGCCCGATCGCTCCCACTCAACAAGCCTGACGCGCGCTCTGATGATTCAGTCGCGGTGATGGCGGGTCGAGTTGGCCGAGGCCGGCGGATCGATCAGCTGGCCTTGGCCATCTCCTCGTCTTCCGGCGAGTTGAGGTACATGCCTGACATGGTGTCGACCCAGCACAGATGATCGTGAACCTTCTTGACGCCGGCGACGTTCTCAGTGGCCACGATTGCCGCCTGCCGCGAACGTTCCTCGGTGATGACACCACTCAAATGAACGATGCCGTCCTTGACGATGACAGACAGGCCGAACGGGCACCAATCGTTCTTTTCGAGGTTGTCGATGACGCGGTTGCGGATGTGATCGTCATCCGCCGTCGGGTCCGGGACCTGGCGCCCAAGCGTTGCGACGGCCTGCAGCAGATTTGCCCGTGACACGATGCCGACCACCTGGTCGCCCTTGACCACGGGGAGCCGTTTCACATGGTTTTTTTCCATGATCTCCACGATTTCGGCCAGTGCGGCGTCTTCCGTAATGGTCAGAGGCGATTTGGTCATCACCTCCGACACCTTGCGTCCATGTTCGTGGACGAAATCGGCGGCCGATTTTCCGGGGCCGAGAATGAAGCGCAACCAGCGCCCGCGTTTCCGTCCGGTGCCGATTTCCGTTCGGCGGATGAAGTCGCCTTCAGAGACGACCCCGATGAGCTTGCCGCTGGCGTCGACCACCGGCAGGCCGCTGACATGGCGCTGGAGCATGATGTTGGCGGCCTCAACGATTGAGGTGTCAGGCGTGACGGTGATGACCGGACGGGTCATAATCTGATGGGCGCGCATGGCGGACTCCGATGTCAAAAGCTGATGGAGGGTAGTCCGCTGTCAGATCCCTGAATTGACCCAGGTCAAAGGCGGAGCTCGCGGATTCATTGATGCAGCTCAAGGCCTCAACCTGGACCTGGGCTATGAAGATCCACTGATCCAGCGAGAGGAGACGGCCGATGTCTGAACTCCCCGGCGTGAATGCTATGGCCGACGAAACGGCCGAATTGTCCGAACGCGTCGCGCTGTCCAATAAGCACGCTCTTGAGCTGCTCATCGGCTCCCAGCAGATCATGTTGGAAGAGATTCTCTTCGCCAGCAATGAGGCGCTGGATCGCGCGCGGACAGAAACGCATCTGTTCGCTGAATTCGTATCGAAACTGGCCGGCGTGCATTCCGTCAAGGGAATCCAGACGATGATGCAGGAATGTGGCCGGCATCAAGTCGAGTTTGTCAGGAGGGACTGCGACCGGCTCTTCAAGCACGGGCAGCGCCTGATTGATGCCAGTGTGAATCTTGTGGGGCAACGGTGGCGAAACTGAAGACTGTGGGGGCGTCGCGTCCTGATCCGCGGCGACGGGAAGGAAACGCCGAGAGCGGTCCGGCCGTTGCCGTGACAACAAAAGCGTCGGCAACGGCGCTTGCGGCAACGGGCGGAACACTGCCTCTCCGACAAGAGGACGAAGATTCCGACGCGTTTCGCCGCGAGGATCATGAGCTGGACAAGGCGTTCAGCGCCGTTCTGGCGCGGATGACCGCAGGAATCTCTCCCGCCGCCTTGTCGATGGCCTATCTGGATTGGGCGTGCCATCTGGCCGCCGCCCCGCAGCGCCAGATGGAGAATGTTCACAATGCTTGGCAGATGGCGAGGCAACTCGCCGAGCGGTCGCTGCATCTTGCCGACCCCAATCGCTCGCCTTGGGACCTGATCAAGCCTCAGCCCAACGATCATCGCTTTTCCAAGCCGCAATGGGCGATGCAGCCGTTCAACCTGTTGGCCCAGAGCTTCCTGCTGGGAGAGGATTGGTGGCATAAAGCGACGACCGGCATTCGCGGCGTGGATCCTGCCAACGAAGCCGTCGTTGATTTCTCGCTGCGTCAGCTGCTGGACATGTTCGCACCCTCGAACTTCGCGGCGACCAATCCTGAGGTCATCGAGAAGACATTCCAGAGCGGCGGAGAAAACCTGGTGTTCGGCTGGCAGAATTGGCTTGCCGATCTCATGCAGGTGCTACACCCGGGGCGACCACCCGGCAATGCCGAGTTCGTCGTCGGCAGGACGGTCGCGACCCGGCCGGGCAAGGTGGTGCTTCGCAATCGCTTGATGGAGTTGATCCAGTACGCGCCGACCACCGAGAAAGTCCGGCCGGAGCCGGTCCTGGTCGTGCCAGCCTGGATCATGAAGTATTATATCCTGGATCTGTCTGCGCATAATTCGCTGGTCAGATATCTGACGGACCAGGGCTTCACCGTATTCATGATCTCCTGGCGAAATCCGGGGGCAGCGGACCGCGACCTTGCCTTCGACGATTACCGATCCCTGGGCGTGATGTCCGCCCTGGACACGATCGGAAGGATCGTGCCGAATACGCAGGTTCATGCCACAGGCTATTGTCTTGGCGGAACGCTGCTCTCGATCACGGCAGCGGCCATGGCCCGGGATGGCGATGATCGTCTGAAGACGATCACATTGTTTGCGGCCCAGACCGATTTTACCGAAGCGGGAGAGTTGACGCTCTTCATCAATGAAAGCCAGGTCGCGTTTCTCGAAGACATGATGTGGGAGCGTGGGTATCTCGACACGACCCAGATGGCGGGGGCGTTTCAGCTGTTGCGGTCCAACGATCTGATCTGGTCGCGCGTCTCGCGCGATTACCTGCTCGGCGAGCGGGCCAGTCCGAGCGACCTGATGGCGTGGAACGCCGATGCGACGCGGCTACCTTATCGGATGCACTCCGAATATTTGCGCAGGCTGTTCCTGAATAACGATCTCGCAGAGGGGCGGTATCGGGTCGAAGGAAAGCCGGTCTCGCTGTCGGACATCCACAAGCCGATGTTTGTTGTCGGAACCTTGCGCGACCACGTGGCGCCATGGAAGTCGACATACAAGATCCACTATGAGGTCGATGCCGACGTGACTTTTGTGCTTGCAAGCGGCGGGCACAATGCCGGCATCGTGGCGCCGCCGGATGAGCAGGGGCACTCGCATCAGGTGCGAACCAAGGCTGCCGATGCGCCTTATCTCGGGCCGGACGAGTGGCTGAGCATTGCTCCGCGGGTCGAAGGATCGTGGTGGCCAACCTGGATCGAATGGCTGAAGCAACAGTCAGGGACACTGCGCGAGCCGCCGCAGCTCGGCGCCGAAGGCGCGAGCGATCTCCCCGACGCGCCAGGTGATTACGTGCATACCTGACAAGAGAGGCGTCTGTGGTCCGCTCAAAAGCCGCCAGCCGAGCGTGGCGCGGCTGACAGGCGACATAGTTCTCGCGAGATCATGCCTCTCACGACAATTGGATTGGGGTGCGATGTCTGCATCGCGGCCATCGCATCGAAGCTTCAGTTTGAATTCGGGATGTAGCGCTGCAGCATCGACAGCGCTCGCTCGAGTGTCGTCTGCAGCGTGCTTGACGCATCCACCTGCAGCCATTCCAGGGTACCCAGATCATAGCTTTCCTGCTCTCGGGCGACGCTGGCCGTCGCGTCGGACGCATCTCCGACCCGCGCGCGAATCCGTTCCAGTCGGATAGGGAGGTCTGCAACAAGGAAGAGCCCCACGAAAGGCACGTCTGATCGCTGTGCAAGAGTCTCGACTTCCTGGCGTTCATCCCGGCGTGCAAACACGGCGTCGACGATCACGGTGAAGCCCTGTGCGAGCACCTGGTGTGCTTGCCGCGCCAGCTTTTGATAGACGCGTGAGCTGGCATCAGGCGTGTAGGCGTCGCCGGGGAGCCGATCTGTCTCGTCGACACCGAACAGCCGTTTGCGCAGCACGTCGCTGCGGAGGACGATTGCTCCCGGTGGAGGGGGCAGGCGAGGGGCGAGCGCCCGCGCCAGCGCGGATTTCCCGGTGCCAGAGAGCCCGCCGACGGCGATCATCATTGCTGGCGCCGGCTGTATCAGCCGGCAAGCCAACTTGAAGTAGCTTTTTGCGGTCTCCAACGTGTTCGATCGCTCATGGTCAGCGTGACTGGCATCGTCACGATCGAGTTTTGCTAGAAAGACTTGAGCGCGGATCGCTGCGCGCATCGCCATGAAGAGCGGCAACGCCGCCAATGCGCCGGCCTGCTCGCACGCCGCGGTCGATAGATAATGGTTCAGGAGTTGATTGGCCGCGACCGGCTGCTCGAAGTGCAGCAGGTCCATCAGCGGGAAAGCGAGATCGTAGAGCACGTCGATCGTCGCGATCCGGTCATCGAATTCGATGGCGTCGAACAGCACGGGCTTGTCGCCGATGAGGACGATGTTGGCCAGGTGAAGATCGCCGTGGCAGCGTCGAACATGACCGGCCGCCGCACGCTGCTCGAGCAATGGCCGCAGACGCGAGAAAGCCGATTGGCAGCGGGTTCTGAGTTCCTCGACGTCAGGCTCATCGAAACGCGTGCTGGCTCGAAAGCTGGTGATGAACGCGTCGATCCAATGCGGGAGCTGCTCCACCCACGCGCTCGATGTGACCTGAGGCGCGACAGTGTGGGATTTGCCGATCGTCATGGCCAGGAGTCGGGCGAGATCGCCATCCAGACGACGTCGGGCGGCAAGATGATCGAGGGTCTGGCTGTCATCGAAGCGACGCATCTCCACGGCATACTCGATCGGTGTACCGGTTCCATCGAGTTCGATCGATCCATCCGGCGTCCTGGTGATGGCGACCACGCGCAGGTAGATGTCCGGCGCAAACGGCCGATTGATCTCCAGCTCCTTCACACAAGCCGCCTTGCGTTGTGCAAGAGTCGAATAGTCGAGAAAGGGCAGCCGGATTGCGCGCTTGATCTTCAGGGCGCGCTGCCCGAACAGAAAGACGGACGCGGCATGCGTATCGATGCGGCGGACCTCTGGATGTCGTCGTGGATCGCCCAGGAATGTGAGAACGTGGTCCTGATCGGATGATGAGGTCATGGGCCGGTACCGATTGAATTCGATTCAAAAGTCCGGGACGAGGACGGCCGCACCCACGATGTCGCCCTGCCTCAAGCGGGCCAGAACAGTGTTTGCTTCGGACAAGGAGTAGGCCGTCGTGTGCGTGCGGATGTCAGCCTCCTGGGCCACCCGTAGAAAATCGACGCCATCCTGCCGCGTCAGATTGGCGACGGACATCACCCGGCGTTCTCCCCACAGAAGCGAATAAGGGAAGCTCGGAATGTCGCTCATATGAATGCCGGCGCAGACAACCCGGCCGCCTTTGCGGACAGCCCGCAAAGCGGCTGGAACGAGCTCGCCGGCAGGGGCGTAGATGATGGCAGCGTCCAGAGCGACGTCTGGACGCTGGTCTGCACCTGCAGCCCATACTGCGCCAAGTTGGCGGGCCAGATCTTGTGCGGGCCGGTCATGTTCGCGGGTGAAGGCATAGATCTGGCGACCCTGCCAGCGGGCGACCTGGGCAATGATGTGACCCGCAGCTCCAAACCCGTAGATTCCGAGCCGTTCTGCGTCACCCGCCATGACGAGTGACCGCCAGCCGATGAGACCGGCGCACAGCAGGGGCGCGGTCGCGACGTCATCGCTCAGTCCATCGAGCGGAAAGGCATAATTTGCGTCGGCGATGGCGTGGGTCGCATAACCGCCATTGCGCGTATAGCCGGTGAAAGCAGGCTCGTCGCAGAGGTTTTCCATTCCGCGGCTGCAGAACGGGCAGCGGCCGCAGGTATGCCCCAGCCACGGAATTCCGACCCGCTCGCCCAACCGGTGGGTTGTCACCCCACGACCGATTCGGTCAACGCGACCAACAATCTCGTGCCCGGGAATGATCGGATAAGGAATGCTGGGGAGCTCGCCATCGCAGAGATGCAGGTCGGTTCGGCAGACTCCGCAGGCGCTGACACGGACGCGAATTTCTCCGAGACCCGGCTCGGGATCCGACAGACATTCATGCCGGAGAGGGGCTCCAGGCGATTGCAGCACCATCGCGTGCACCTTGCGCCTCCTGGACCAATTTGCCTTCGACCCATAAGCCAAGACAACTCGCCACGGCTTGATGTCTGTCAAGGTTCTAAGCGGCTTGGGTCGCTTATCAAGTCGCCGTCGAGCATGGGGCTTGAGCAGCGTCACGCTCATTCCCCGTCTGGGATCATAAGTCACGCTAGACCGGCGGCGGATTGAAACTAAGATGCCGATTGGTGAGACGGACCTGGCTACGAACGGCTCTCGTCGCCTCCTTATTGGATATCGAAATGTCGACCTATCGCCTGCGGAACCTGCTGTTGCCACGCTCCATCGCTCTGGTGGGCGGAAGCCCGCGGCCGAACTCTGTCGGGAGGGCTATTCTCGACAACATCATGAAGGCAGGGTTCGAGGGCAAGCTCGGTCTGGTCAATTCCCGATACCGTGACATCGCCGGGATCGGGTCCGTCGGCAGCCTTGGCGAGCTGCCATTCGTTCCTGAACTTGTGGTGATCACCACGCCGCCCCCGTCGATTCCTGACCTGATCGATGGTGCCGGCGCTTTGGGAGCGGCTGGCGCGCTGATCATCACGTCGGGGCTTGGTCATGGTCCGGGCTCGCTCGCCGACCAGGCCGAAAAGGCTGCACAGCGCTACGGCATGCGCCTGATCGGACCGAACTGCCTCGGCATCATGATGCCCGCAATCAAGCTCAACGCCAGCTTCTCGGCGCATATGCCAGTGGCGGGCAGCTTGGCCCTGATTTCCCAATCCGGCGCCATTGCCGCAGGAATGGTGGATTGGGCTGCGCAGCGTGGCGTCGGATTTTCGGGAATTGTCTCGATTGGCGACCAGCTGGACGTCGATCTCGCCGATCTTCTCGATCATTTCGCGCTTGACGGTGGGACCCGAGCGATCCTGCTGTACATCGAAGCTGTCAAGGATGCTCGGAAGTTCATGTCGGCGGCGCGCGGGGCGGCCCGGGTCAAGCCGGTTGTCGTCGTGAAGTCCGGCCGTGGTGCGGTTGGCGCAAGAGCTGCCGCAACACATACGGGAGCGCTGGCGGGGGCCGATGCGGTCTATGACGCGGCGTTTCGCCGCGCCGGCGTGCTGCGTTTGTCGGATCTCCGCGAACTGTTCGACTGTGCGGAGACGTTGGGGCGGGTCGAGTCGCCGACGGGTAAAAGGCTCGCAATTCTCACCAATGGTGGCGGAATTGGTGTGCTCGCGGTGGATCGGCTGGTCGAGCTCGGAGGAGTTCCAGCAACCCTGTCGCCAGCGGTTCGTGACAGGCTGCAGGCCGTCCTTCCGCCAACCTGGTCTGCGTCGAACCCGGTCGACATTGTCGGAGACGCAGACGCGGCCCGTTATACGACCTCGCTTGAGGCGCTGCTCGCGGACCAAGCCAATGACGCGGTCCTTGTGATGAACGTTCAGACGGCGATTGCGTCAGCAAGCGACATAGCAATTGCCGTCACGGAATTCGTCAATGCCTACCGTAAGCAGCACAGGCGTTGGGCCAAGCCGGTCCTTGCCGCTTGGGTCGGCGCGGAGCAGCAAGTCATCGAGACCTTGAGCGGTGCAGGAATTCCGAACTATCCCACGGAGGACGACGCCGTTCGGGGCTTCATGCACCTTGTGCGCCATCGGGAGGTGGTCGAGTCGCTGGCCGCTGTGCCCCCGGCGATGCCGAGTTCTTTTTCGCCCAATGTCGAGGCCGCCCGCAACATTGTCGAGACAGCCCTCGCCGACGGGCGGAGCTGGCTTGATCCCGTGGAAATCAGCCGACTTCTGGAGGCCTATGACATCGCGATGGTGCCGACCTATGCGGCGTCGACGGTTGACGAAGCGGTCGCTTATGCCAACCAGCTGTTTGCGCAGGGCGCGACTGTCGTGCTCAAGATTCTGTCGCGCGACATCGTCCACAAATCTGATGTCGGAGGTGTCGTCCTCAATCTGACCACCGCCGAGGCGGTCCGTAACGCGGCAATTGAGATCATGGCCCGCGCGAAGGCTGTTCGCCCAGATGCACGCATTTCCGGAGTGATCGTGCAAGCCATGGTCGTGCGTGCCAAGGCGCGGGAGCTGATCATGGGCATCGCCGACGATCCGACCTTCGGGACCGTGATCGTGTTTGGCCGGGGCGGCACTGCAGTCGAGATCATCAACGACAAGGCGCTCGGTCTTCCTCCACTGGATTTCCATCTTGCCCGCAACTTGATCGAGCGCACGCGTGTCTCGCGATTGCTGCGCGCTTATCGTGATGTTCCGGCCGTCAAGCCGGACGCCGTCGCGCTGGTCCTCGTCAAGCTGGCGCAGCTCGCAGCGGATGTTCCCGAGATTCGCGAACTCGATATCAACCCGTTGTTGGCAGACGAGAGCGGGGTCCTGGCGGTCGATGCGCGCGTTGCTGTCGGACGAGTGCCGCCGAAATTCAAGGGCTCAGGGCCATCGAACTTTGCCGTTCGCCCATACCCGAGTCAGTGGGAGCGGCACCTCCAGGTGAAAGACGGCTGGCGTATCTTTGCGCGTCCGATCAGACCCGAGGACGAGCCGACCATTCATGAATTCCTCAAGCATGTCACCGCGGAGGATCTCCGCCTTCGCTTCTTCGCGCCCATGAAGGAGTTCACCCATGAGTTCATCGCGCGTTTGACGCAGCTCGACTACTCACGGGCAATGGCCTTTGTTGCTCTGGACGAAACGACCAATGAGCTCGTCGGCGTGGTGAGAATTCATTCCGATTCGGTCTACGAAAGCGGTGAGTATGCCATTCTGCTGCGTTCGGATCTCAAGGGCAGAGGACTCGGCTGGGCCTTGATGCAGCTGATCATCGAATACGCCAAGGCGGAAGATCTCAAGATGATCTCTGGCGATGTCCTGCAGGAGAATATCGTCATGCTGGAGATGTGTCGCAATCTCGGGTTCGAGGTCAAGACGGACCCGACCGAGCGTGACCTCTGCAACGTCAAGCTCAGGCTATAGGCATAAACTCTTGCTGCGAAGGCCGATTCAGCTGGGAGGCGTGTCGGCGGATGGGCTCGTGGCTTCGGTCTCGGAGACGTCGTGCGAGCGGAGTGTCTTGATGATCATCGTGGCCAAGGGGATGATCAGCAGCGGAACCAAGCTGTTGAGCGGATGGTTGATGAGGCCCGACAGGTAGGATTGCAGCGATCTCGCCTCCGCTTGCAGCGCGTCCATCGACGAGGCATGCATCTCGTTGGCGAGCTCCAATTCGCGGCCCGCGGGCTCCCGGCCGGCCAGCATCAGCAGGAGTGCCGCAAGAACGACGTTGCAGGCGCCGAGAACCGCGGCTGCGACGACCGCAGACGTGATCTGGACCAATGCAAGATAAGCCGCCAATTCGAACATCAAGAGGCCGAAGCAGGCAATCAGTGCTGCGAGGGCTCGCAGCCCGAAGCCGACGAGCAGGTGTCGAAGCCTGATATCGGCGATCACCCGGTCGGTGCGCCAGAGAAGACGAAGGTGTTTGGCGACATTCTCTGTATCCACTTACGTTCTCCTCAATAGCAGGCCGACAGCGATGCCGATCGCGAAGGCCGACACGGCGGCCGTGACGGGACGGCTGCGGATCAGCTGTTCGACACGAAGCTCAGCATCGCTAAGGTCTCTGCCCAGAGCGGCGTTCATTGCAGCGATCGGCGCCATCATCGAGGCGCGCCGGGACTGGCCGGAGTCCTTATTCTCGATCTGGCTCAATAGCTCGCGAAGTTCGCGGGTCAGTGCAGCCAGCTCATGTCTGGTGGATGCGTCAGCCATGCTTTGTCCTATGGTTGGATTGACTGTAAAACGGGAGCCGGCAGGGGGCTTGATTTCGCTCAATCGATGCCGTCAGACGGGGTTGACGCAGATCAAGCGCGGCTGATTGGTGAGATCTAAGGAACGGGGGTACCCCGGGCCTGCCGAGTGAAGGAGATATCGAGTTGCGCGCCCATCCAGGATTGGCCGCCGAGGCGACCGGAGAACTGCTTGAGCTTCGTCCCAGCGGATCCTGGGTGTCCCTCAACGTGACCGAGCTCGAGAACCTGACGAGGTCTGCGAGCGGCAAAGTCGGCAACGCCAAGGCCGTGAAGCTCGATCTTGGTGCCGTCAGCGAGATCGATACGGTCGGCGTCTGGCTACTGGAAAAGCTCAGCCGGAGTGCTGCCGCCGGCGGCCGCCGTGTCGAGATGACCGGGGTTGCTGAGAATTACGTAGGTCTCGTCGAGGAGGTCCGGCAGGTCAACCGGCGCGATATTGCACCGCCACCGCGGCAGAACCCGATAGTGGCCAAGCTCACGGATCTCGGTCGTTCGACGCTCGGGGCTGCGCGGGACATCACGGTGTTCCTCGACATGCTGGCGGCGTTGTCATTGGCTTTGGTCCGGACGTTGGCGAGGCCGCGGTCGCTGCGCGTGACCTCGCTTGTCTATCAGATGTACCGTATCGGCTGGCAGGCCATTCCGATCGTGGTGCTGATCACCTTTCTGATCGGCGCTATTATTGCACAGCAGGGGATCTTTCATTTTCGTCGCTTCGGCGCAGAATCCTATGTCGTCGACATGGTTGGAATTCTCGTGCTGCGCGAACTCGGCGTCCTGATCGTGGCCATCATGGTGGCGGGGCGATCAGGTAGTGCTTACACCGCAGAGCTCGGATCGATGAAGATGCGCGAGGAGATCGATGCTCTGGTGACGATGGGGCTTGATCCGGTGGAGGTCCTGATACTGCCGCGTATCGTGGCATTGATTTTGACCCTGCCCATCCTGGCCTTCATTGGCTCGATGGCTGCGCTCTATGGCGGAGGCTTGGTCGCCCAGCTTTACGGTGGCATGGGACCGGCCATCTTCATCGCTCGCCTGCATGACGCGGTCTCCGTCACGCATTTCGAGGTCGGGATGTGGAAGGCGCCGTTCATGGCTCTCGTCATCGGCATTGTCGCCTGCAGCGAGGGCCTGCGAGTCAAGGGCAGTGCCGAATCGCTAGGTCAACAAACGACGACATCCGTGGTGAAATCCATATTTCTGGTCATCGTCCTCGATGGATTGTTCGCCGTGTTCTTTGCGTCCATTGGATTGTAGCAATGGATCATCTGCAAGAGACGAGCGCGATCCGCGTCACCAATCTTGTCGTCGGGTTCGGTCGACAAATCGTTCTGAACGAATTGTCCTTGAATGTTCGCCGTGGTGAAATTCTGGGGCTCGTCGGGGCGTCGGGCGGCGGGAAATCGGTCCTGATGCGCACGATCATTGGCCTCATTCCACGGCGCAGCGGCAGCATCGAGGTGATGGGGGTGCCGCTCGGCGGCGCGGCAGAGCGCGCCACACAGAATGCGGCGACGCGGTGGGGAATCCTGTTTCAGCAGGGCGCGCTGTTTTCATCGCTGACGGTCAAGCAGAATGTCCAGTTTCCGCTGCGCGAAAACCTGCAGATGTCGCAGACTCTGATGGACGAGATCGCGATCGCCAAGCTCGAGATGGTCGGCCTTCGCGCCGAGGACGGCGACAAGTTTCCCGCTGAGTTGTCGGGCGGAATGACCAAGCGGGCCGCGCTGGCGCGGGCTCTCGCACTCGACCCTGCGATCGTGTTTCTCGATGAGCCGACCTCTGGCCTCGATCCGATCTCCGCTGGTGATTTCGATGCGCTGATCAAGACTCTCCAGCAGACGCTGGGGCTGACCGTGTTCATGGTGACGCATGATCTGGCCAGCCTCAATTCGGTCTGCGACCGTGTCGCCGCCCTGGCGGACGGCAAGATCGTTGCGATCGGTCCGATGAGCGATCTGCTTCGATCAGAACATCCCTGGGTCAAAGCCTACTTTCACGGTAAGCGATCCCAGATGCTGCAACCGAAAGTGAGTTGAAGATGGAAACGCGTGCGCCATTCGCTGTAATCGGCGGCTTCGTGCTGGCGGCGATCGTCGCGATCTTTGGTTTTGTGTACTGGCTCAACAACACGGGAGGACTTGGGCCACGCACAAGCTATCACGTGCAGTTCGAGGGTTCAGTTCCCGGTCTTCTGGTCGGGGCTGCCGTTCTTTTCAACGGAATTCGTGTTGGCGAAGTGACCGACCTGGTCCTGGCGCCGGACAATCCACGTCGGGTCAATGCGACGATTTCGGTTGCGACGAGCGTGCCGGTGCGGTCCGACACCAAGGTGGGTCTGGAATTCCAGGGGCTGACGGGGGTGCCGGTCATCGCACTGGAAGGTGGCTCGTCAACTGCGACATCAGGGCCGGTCTCGATCTTGATCGCAGAGCCCGGCGCCGGACAAAGCATGACGCAGGCGGCGCGTGACGCCTTGCGGCGCGTCGACGCTGTCCTTGCCGAGAATGCCGGGCCGCTCAAGGACACGATTGCCAATCTCCGGACATTCTCAGACGGGCTGGCGCGGAACACCGGCAAGTTGGACAGTATCGTTTCTGGACTCGAGAAGATGACCGGTGGTGGCGCTCCGGCACAGAAGGTGACCTATGACCTTCGAGCGCCGCGCGATTTCGGCCCGATCAACAAGACCATCAAGGGACAACTCGCCATCCCAGAGCCGACGGCCGTGGCGATGCTGCAGACGCAGCGGATATTGTTCTCGCCGGCGAAGGATTATCCGGGATTTGGTGACGCCCTATGGGCAGACAGCATCCCGAAACTGCTGCAGGCTCGCCTGATCGACGCGTTTGAGAATTATGACATTGCCCACGCTCCGCTGCGGACAGCGGATCTCGGACAGCCTGACGTCCAATTGCTTGTGGATGTCCGCCGCTTCCGGATCAATACGGATCCGACAGCGGTCGTGGAGATCGGGCTGTCGGCTCGCCTTGTCGACAAGAGCGGAAAAATCATCGCTTCGCGGCTGTTTGACGACAGCCAACCTGTTGATCGCCTCGATCCTGCGATTGCAGTCACTGCCTTCGACCAGGCATTTGGCCGAGTTGCCAAGTCGCTCCTGACGTGGACCGTCCAGGCGCTGTAGATCTCGCCTCTGGCTAAGAACCTATTCCAGCGTCTTCAGATACGACAGCAGATCGTTGATCTGCGTCGGTGCAAGTTCGAATTGTGGCATCGCGGGGTGCCCGGTGACGATGCCTTCGGCGAGAGCCTCGCCGAGCGTTTCGATCGGATAGCGCAGGTGCAGCGTTCGGAACGGAGGCGCCGGCTTGAATGGGCTTTCCCCGGTCGTGCCGATGGCATGGCACCGCGCGCAATGGGCCTTGGCGTAAGCCCGTCCCCGCTGTTCCGGCCTGGACGCTGCGTTCGACGGATGTGTCCACGAGAGAGGCAGAAGTAAAGCGCAGAGAACAAACCACCGCATGCATCACGTCCATGGCATCAGGCATTTTCCGCCACGATAGGGACGGGATCCTCCCGTCATTTGATTTGAATCAATCGGAACTATGGGCATTCGTTAGAATGCGGCAATTGTCCTTGCGCTTGGCCCAGCGGAGCCCCGTATGAAGACGTCTCTGGTTGCAGTCGATTTCCACGGGCAGGGCTGCTCTGAATGTGCTGTACGCGGATTTAGCGTGTGCGCATCGCTGGATCAGTTCGAGATGCGCGAGTTCGAACAGCTCAGTCGGCGTTCACACTTCGCGTCGTGCGAGACTGTTTTCTCGCAAGAGGATATTACGTCCTGTTTCTACAACCTGCTCGACGGCGTCATGAGGCTCTATAAGCTTCTGCCTGACGGTCGGAGACAGATCGTCGGGTTTGTACTGCCTGGCGATTTCGTGGGCATGACGACCGAGGAGCGACATGGGTTTTCAGCCGATGCCATCGGTCCGGTTACGGTCTGTCAGTTCGCCAAGTTGCCGTTTGGTCGCTTTGCGCACGACAAGCCAAACCTTCTCCGCCGGATGAACGAACTGGCTGTGCAGGAGCTCAACCAGGCGCGGGACCACATGGTCTTGCTGGGTCGCCGTTCCGCTGAAGAAAAGGTTGCCACCTTCCTCGTGAGCTGGCGGGACCGGCTGGTCGACCTCCGAGGGCCATCGAACATCGTGCCGCTACCAATGAGCCGGCAGGACATTGCCGACTATCTTGGGCTTACGATCGAAACAGTCAGCCGGACGTTCACGAAACTCGAGCGGGATGGAATCATCACCATACTACCCGGAGGCGTATCGCTCCGGGATTCGGCGCGTGCCGAGGCGCTAGCGGCTGCCTGACATCTTTGCCGCTCCGCGAATGATCCGCTTTGCATTGATCTGAGTCAAAGACTGCCGGGGTGCGATTGAGAAACAATGTCTCAAACTCAAAAAAGGGGGAGAGACATGCCGTTCGATGCCATGATGGTGAGCTTTGCGGTGGTGGCGGTTTTCGTCGCGTTTGCGGGCGTCCTGCTCTGGGCTGATTCGCAGACTCGAACCCGAGCCTGAAGCCGACATCGCAGATCCTCCAAGCTGCCCGTTCAGACCTTTGGCTGGACCGTGGGTGACGAGATTTGCTGCGGTGCAGTATGGTCTCTGCTGAGCTCTCGGTCAGCCGAAATGCGTCGGCGCTGGCGGTCAGGCCTCGCATTGATCTTTGACGCATTCTCTTGGACAAAGTCCTGATCTGCCGTATTCCGAAACGGAGCGGAATTGAGAGATGGGCGGTCGCGAGGCCGAGGGATTGTCTTTGCTGGGCGCGTCCGTGGTCCTTTGACGTCAAAGGGCACGGTCGGCGGCTTTCGACATCTCCTTTGGTCAGCCGGATGGGACGCCTGGGAGATGCGGTGTGACTGAGGAGAAAAAGGCGAGCGGCCGAGCAGCCGGAGGCGGCAAGCTGTCGGTCCTTCGACAGCATCCGATCTTTCGCGAACTCGAGCCCGACGCGCTCGACCAGCTCTGCCGCTACGCCAAGCCAACCTCGCTCAAGCGTGGCGCGACCATTTTCTCGAAAGGTGATCCCGGATCGAGCTTGTATGCCGTGATCAGCGGCACCGTCAAAATCAGCGTGTCGTCCCCGGATGGACGCAATGCGATCCTGAATTTGATCGGCCCGGGTGAGATCTTCGGCGAAGTCGCCGTGCTCGACGGCGGGGAACGAACCGCAGACGCAACCGCAAGCACCAATTGCGAGATCCTGGTCATCGATCGCCGTGAATTCCTGCCATTCGTCAAGCAGCAGCCGGTGCTCGCAATGAAGTTCATCGAGCTGCTCTGCGACCGGTTGCGCTGGACGAGCGATCAGGTCGAGCAGGTCATCCTGCAGGATCTTCCCAGGCGTCTCGCCAGCGCTCTGCTTGGCCTGACCGAGAAGCGGAAGTTGGATCCCTCCAGCCGCACCATTGCGATCACTCAGCAGGAAATCAGCGAGATGGTCGGCATGACCCGCGAGAGCATCAACAAGCAGTTGCGTTCTTGGGCGGCGCGGGATTGGGTCCGACTTGAGCACGGCGCGATCGTGCTTCTCAATCCCGAGCCGCTGCGAGGATTGGCCGAGGCCGGTCAGGATGATGACCAGTAGGTCCCCCCGCTGATCAGCCTTATTCGCGGCAGCTTCACGTCCGGTTCTCCCCTGTTGTTTGTTTGACCGTCGCGAACGCCGCGGCGGGGCGCGAGAGCGTCAGCGCAGGATATGTCGTGGCAGCCACAGCGAGATTTCAGGGATGTACGTTACCGCCATCAGCACGCCGAACATGACCGCATAAAACGGCCATATCTTGCGCATGACCTGCTCGATCGACACCCTGCCGACGGCACAGCCGACGAAAAGGATCGCCCCAACCGGCGGATGGCAAAGGCCGATGCCCAGATTCAGCAGCATGATCATGCCGAAATGAACCGGATCGACGCCAAAATTCTGCATCACGGGAAGAAGGATCGGCGTCGCGATAAGGATCGACGGCGCCATATCGACCAGCGTTCCGAGCAGCAGCAACAGCACGTTGATCAGCAGCAAGATGACGTATTTGTTGCTCGATATCGACAGGAAGAACTGCGTCATCTTCGCGGGCATCTGCGTCAGCGCCATGATATAGCCGACTGCAGACGCGCACGCGATCAAGGTCATCACCATTGCTACGGTGCGGAACGTTCGGTGTAGCAGCGCGGGCAGGTCGCGCCAGCGATAGTCGCGGTAGATGAACATCGTGACGAAGAAGGCCCAGATGCAGGCGACGGCGCCGGCTTCGATCGCGGTGAAGATGCCGCCGAGGATCCCGCCGAGAATGATCACGAGCGTAATGAGGCCCCACGCTGCATCGATGGTGATCTTGACCGCATCCTTGGCTGGGACCGTCTGACCTTGCGGATGACGTTCGCGATAGGCGATCACGATACAAAGCATGATGAGCGAAAAGCCGAGCAACAGGCCGGGGAATACACCGGCCATGAACAAGGCGCTGATTGAAATCGTGCCGCCGGTCGCCAGGGAATACAGCACGGCGTTGTGGCTCGGCGGAACAAGCAGCGCCTGAACGGAGGAACTGATGGTCAGATTAGTTGCGAACACGCGCGGATAGCCGTTGGCCTCCATCTGCGGGATCATGACCGAGCCGATCGCCGAGGTATCGGCGACCGCCGAGCCGGAGATGCCACTTAGAAACGTCGTTGCCAGCACATTCACGATCGATAGACCGCCGCGCAGGCGAGTGAGACCGACCAGGACGTCAGCGAAAGCCACCAGCCGTTTGGCCATGCCGCCCTCCGCCATGATGGCGCCCGCCAGTACGAAGAACGGAATGGTCAGCATCGCGACCTTGCTCACTCCATCCGAAATCTTGAGCATCACCGCTTCGAGCGGAATGCCGACGGAGAGAGCGCCAGCGATTGCGGCCATCGCCAGCGAGTAAGCGATGGGCATCCCGATCAGGAAGCACACCAGCATTGTGGCAAGCAGAATGAAGATGTCCATCGGTCTGCCTCGGCTGGCCGGCTTACTCGAACGATTCGGTGTCGTGATGAGGAATGGGGGCGGGCGGTGCGCCGATGAACAGCCGTTCGATGATAAACAGGAGCAAGCAGCAGCCACCGACCGGGATGGGCAGGTAGGTGACACCGACCGAGAGGAAAGGGAAATCCCCGATCGTGTTGTTCCACGTGACCTCGACCAGCCTCGCGCCCCAGACGATCATGAAGATCGCGATGACGGCCATCAGCAATTGCACGAGTATATCGAGTGCTCGTCTCACAGGGGGCGGCGTCTGGTTGGCAAAGTAGGCCAGGTTCATGTGAAGATTCAGCCGGTACCCAGCCGCCGCGCCAATGAACGTCAAGAGAATCGTCAGCAGAACGGCCATCGGTTCGGGCCAGGAGGCGGCGCTGTTCAGCACGTAGCGGGTGAAAACCGCCCAGGGAATGACGGCTGAGATCAGCACGAGCGCGGTGACGCCTACGATTACGCAGGCGAGATACAGCGCATCCATCGCACAGCGATAGAGCCCGGCCATGGTAACCTCCTGATTGTCCGAACCGATTGCTCTGTGCGTTACGCGATTTCTTGAATGCGCTTGATCATGTCTTGATACTTCGGGCCATATTTGTCCCAGACCGGTTTGATGGCCTTCTGGAACGGCGTCTTGTCGGCGATCTCGATGATCTCGCTGCCGGCTGCCTTGGCTTTCTCCATGGCCTCGCGCTCATAGGCCTTCCAAAGCTCGCGCTCTTCCAGTTGAGCCTCGCGCGCGAACTTCCTGATCAGAGCCTGGTCGTCAGTCGAAAGGTTCGTCCAGGCGCGCTTCGAGAAAACAAGAACTTCTGGAATGACCAGATGCTGCGTCAACGAGTAATACTTGGCCGCGGTATAATGGTTGCTGAAAACGTAACTCGGAGGATTGTTCTCGGCACCGTCGATCACGCCTGTTTGCAACGCGCTGAAGACCTGATCATAGCCCATCGCGACACCGTTGCCGCCGAGCCCGTTCATCATATCGATGAAGATCGGGTTTCCGATCACCCGGATCTTCAGACCTTTGATGTCCTCGACCGTTCTGATCGGCCTTTTTGTGTTGTAGATGCTGCGTGCACCGGAGTTCATCCAACAAAGTGCAACCAGATTTGCGCCAGGATTGGCGCTGATGCGGTCGAGCAGATCTTGTCCGATCGGGCCGTCCATCATCTTCTCGGAGTGTTCGATGCTCTTGAACAAGAACGGCATGTTGACGACGTTGACCTCATCGACGATCGGCCCCAATGCGCCGGCGCTGACGCGCAGCATCTGAATTGCGCCGATCTGGGTCTGTTCGATGGTCTCCTTCTCGCCGCCGAGTTGTGCGGAGGGGTACATCTGAAGTGTCAGCCGGCCATTGGTGGCGGCTGCGAGCTTCTTGCCGAGATTCTCGGTAGCGGCAACCGTCGGATAGCCGGGTGGCTGAACGTCGGAGGCCTTGAACACCACCTTCGACTGGGCGTGCGCGGCCGAGAATGGCGGAAGCGCGACTGTCCCGGCGAGACCGGCTGTTAGTTTTACGAAATCGCGTCTTTTCATGGCGTCCTCCCACAGACTTTGGCCTGATCGCTAAGCCGCAGTTGGATGTCGCGGCATGTGGCTATGTCGGCTGATCGAAATAATCTGGATTCAGGTTCTGAATTTCAGAGATGTCGTCGAGCAGTCGTTCCAAATGACTGGCCATGGCGGCGCGGGCTCGTTCCGGATCGCGCCGCTCGATCCCCTCCAGAATCGGTTCATGTTCGGCGATGACCTCCGCCATCCGTCCGAGCTGAGGCAGGGTCAGGCGTCGATACCGATCGACATGAACCTTCACTTGCAGGATCAGCTTCCATATTCCAGGATAGCCCGCAACCTCAGCGATCCCCGCATGAAACATCTCGTCCGCTTGATGAAAGGCTTCTCGGTCCTTCGCAGCGCAGGCCTCGCGCTGGCGTTCGAGCGTCGCGTGCAGGTTCAGGAGCTGGCTGGAGGTCGCGTGCTCGGCGGCCATCCGGGCCGTGGTTTCCTCGAGGGACTTGCGGATGATGATGGTCTCGGGAAGCGCCGCGACAGGAATGCGCGAAACGAAAATGCCCGACTGGGGAAATATCTCCACCAGCCCCTCATCCGAGAGCTTCAGGATGGCTTCACGCACCGGCGTTCGGCTGACGCCGTAGGCGGTCGCGATCTGCGCCTCCGAGATCGGCTCACCTGGTCGACGGACCAGCGACACGAGCTCGGCCCTCAGATCGGCATAGATGCGCGAAGCGGCTGTTGCGCCCCGCGGCCGACCATTGCGGCGCATGCGGGCGACGACTGGACGTGGCGCGGGAGCCAATTTCCTTGGAGCACGACTTGGCATCTACGTTTCCTCAACTGATATATTAGTATATGAATCTGCTTTGGCAACAGCAAATGCCGGTTGCCCGAAGCATCGTTATGGTGCGATGCGGGGCTGGCGGAATCCCCTCGCTTCTGTCGATCCGATAATCATGGCACTCCACGGACCGTGACCGAGTTCCGGCGACGCCCGCGGTCGAACGGCTGCGTTCGTCGATCAATCGGACGAACTCACCCGGTTCCTTCCTCTCCAGAATTCGGATGCCTTGATTTTGTTGTTGAGAATGCGTCGCTAACGCTCTCGGCGGTCGGCTCGTTTGATGTTACGAGTCGAGGATGAACCAGCAGACACGCATCGATATCCGCCACTCCACATGTCCGCACGATTGTCCGTCAGCCTGTGCGCTTGACGTCGAGGTCATCGACGGCAGAACCATCGGACGCGTTCGTGGTTCAAAACGGCAGACCTACACGGCCGGCGTGGTTTGCGCGAAGGTCGCACGATATGCCGAGCGCATTCATCATCCGGATCGTCTGCTTCACCCGATGCGACGGGTTGGACCGAAAGGCGCTGGCAAGTTCGCCCGCATTGGCTGGGACGAGGCACTCGGCGAGATCGCCGAGAAGTTTCTGCAGGCCGAGCGCGAATTCGGCTCGCAGTCGGTCTGGCCCTATTATTACGCGGGTACGATGGGTCTCGTGATGCGCGACGGCCTCAACCGTCTCACGCATGTGAAAAAGTACTCGAGGTTCTACTCGACGATCTGCGCCAATGTGGCCCGCGTCGGTTTCGCAATCGGCACCGGCAAGATTGCCGGCGTCGATCCCCGCGAGATGGCTCTTTCGGATCTCATCGTGATCTGGGGAACGAATCCCGTCAACACCCAGGTCAATGTCATGACTCACGCCGCGCGCGCCCGAAAGGAGCGGGGCGCCAAGATTGCCGCGGTCGACATCTACGACAACGAGACGATGAAGCAGGCTGACGTCAAGATCATCCTGCGTCCCGGCACTGATGGTGCGTTCGCCTGCGGCGTGATGCATGTGCTGTTTCGTGATGGGCATGCCGATCGCGCCTATATGGCGAAATACACCGATTGTCCGGACGAGCTCGAGGCGCATCTGAAGGCGCGGACGCCGGAATGGGCATCGCAAATCTGCGGTGTTCCGGTGGCCGAGATCGAGGCCTTCGCGAAGCTTGTCGGTGAAACCAAGCGGACCTTCTTTCGGCTTGGCTATGGCTTCACCCGCAGCAGGAACGGTGCAACGCAGATGCATGCGGCCTCCTGCATTCCGGCCGTGACGGGCGCCTGGCAATATGAAGGAGGCGGAGCTTTCTTCAACAATGCTGCGCTGTGGCGCTTCGACGAGTCGATCATCGAGGGTCATGACGCCATCGATCACGCCACCCGGCTTCTCGACCAATCGCAGATCGGGCGCATCCTGGTCGGAGACCGGGAGGCATTAGGTGATGGCCCGCCTGTCAAGGCGATGCTGATTCAGAATACCAATCCCATGACGGTTGCTCCGGAACAGGACTTGGTTCGTCAGGGTTTTGCGCGCGCGGATCTGTTTGTCGCGGTGCATGAGCAGTTCATGACTGAAACGGCGCAGATGGCCGACATCGTGCTGCCCGCAACGATGTTCATGGAGCATGACGATCTGTATTATGGCGGAGGCCACCAGCATATTTCGGTCGGACCGAAGCTGATTGATCCGCCCGGCGAATGTCGCTCCAATCACGAAGTGCTGCAGGCCTTGGCGCGTCGATTGGGGGCGATTCATCCCGGCTTCGAGATGACGCCGCGCGAATTGATCGATGCCACGTTGAAGAAGAGTGGCCACGGCGACATCGCCGCTCTCGAGGCTGATATCTGGCGCGACCTGCAGCCTGACTTCCGCACGTCGCATTATCTCGACGGATTTGCGCACAAGGACGGCAAATTCCACTTCAAGGCCGATTGGGTCCATCCGCCGTTCGGGCGCGTCATGGGCAATCCTGAACGCATGCCTTCGCTGCCGGATCATTGGGCGGTCACCGAGGACGTGGATCAGCAACATCCGTTCCGACTCGCAACGAGTCCCGCGCGCTCGTTCCTCAACACCTCCTTCAACGAGACGCCCTCCTCGCAAGCGAGGGAAGGGGCGCCGTCGGTGATGATCCATCCGCTCGATGCCGCCCCGATTGGCATTGCGGATGGCGATCTCGTCACACTCGGAAATGACCGCGGGCAGACGTCGCTGATCGCCCGGCTGTTCGAAGGCGTTCGGCGCGGGGTGCTCATCGCCGAATCCATTCATCCCAATCGGGCCCATCCCGGTGGTCGTGGCATAAACTCGCTCACGGGAGCAGACACCGTCGCGCCGATCGGCGGTGCAGCCTTCCATGACAACAAGGTCTGGATGCGAAAATCGATTGGGTGAACGCGGTCGCCCCAAGAAATCTCAGAATAATATTATAAGTCAGAGGCTTAGGAGTCGGCCCGGCGGGCGGGCGCGGCTGCCGAGAACATCTTCTTTACCAAATTGTCCTGTCCTGCAAGATTTTCTTGAGCGTCGCTCATAAATCCGCTATGGTTTGAGCGTCGCTCAAACTTGGAGGTCATTCCATGCAGGTGCTCAGCTATGGCGGTCCGCGACTTTTTTCCGTTCCATCTCAGGCTCTGCTGAACGGTTTGGCCCGAGCCGCGTCTCACCTCGTAGCGTCTCGCGTCGAACGCATCGCCAATGCCTGCGACGTCGCCGGTCTGCTGGCGGCGCGACGAGCGCGGCGACTGGCGGGTTATCAGCTCTTTCGTGCCGCCGGGCGCGGACGGGGCTGGCTTCGCCGCGGCGGCCTGTTCGGCTGCTTCGACTACCTGAGCGAACTGAGCTGATCACAGCTCAAATCTGCTGCTCATACGCAACGAAGCGGTCACCATGTCCTTACGTCCGGTTTCCTCCGTGCAGCTGACCTTCATCCGGATAAGCTTTTTGCACATGACCTTCGCGATATCGTTTGTGTTGGTCGGCGGCGGCATCGTTGCGTTGCCGCTCGATTGGCAGCTGCGCGGGGGCTTCGCAGCAGGGCTTGTGGCGCTCTTGTGGTCGTCCTTCACGCTGGCCGACACGATGGCGCTGCTGTCGCGAGGCTCGGTGCGTTGCGATCGACGACGCAGACCGGAAAGGCGGCGCGCGTGAGGCGGCACGCGTTCCGGACGAGCCTCTATTTCAGCACCAAGATTCAACAGTTTTCGCGATCCTTGCGGCAAAGCGTCCGCAGCACACAGGAAACGACCATGATCAAGCAGCTAATGTCGTCGCGCCGGTTTGCTCCGCTGTTCTGGGCGCAGTTCGCCTCGGCGCTGAACGACAACGTCCTGAAGAACGCGCTGGTCATCATGCTGCTCTACGGCGCGGTCGCAGCGCATGGGGATGCGCTGGTGACGGTGGCTGGAGCGGTCTTCATCTTCCCCTTCTTCATCCTGTCCGGGCTCGGTGGCCAGTTGGCCGACAGATACGTCAAGGGAGTCGTGGCGCGCAGGTTGAAGTTCGCAGAGATCTTCGCCGCCGGGTTTGCCGCGCTTGGCTTCTTCCTGCATTCGATCCCGCTGCTGTTTGTCGCGCTGGGCATGTTCGGCGTCATCGCGGCACTGTTCGGACCGGTGAAATACGCCATGCTGCCTGACCAGCTGACGGTCGGCGAGCTCGCCACCGGCAATGCGTTGGTCGAAGGCGCGACCTTCATGGCCATTCTGATCGGCACGATCGCTGGCGGCCAGCTGGTCTCTGGCTCCTCCCACATGGGGTGGGTCGCTCTCGCGGTCATTGGTCTTGCCGTGATCTCCTGGGCGTCGGCCTCGCGCATTCCGCACACCGCGCCGTCGGCGCCGGATCTCCGGATCACCGCCAATCCCTGGACCTCGACGTCGCACCTCTTGAAGTCGCTCTATGCCGCGCCGCGGCTGTGGGACGGCATGGTGATCGTGTCGTGGTTCTGGCTGGTCGGCGCCGTCGTGCTGTCGCTGCTGCCGGCGCTGGTCAAGGATGTCGTCGGCGGGACCGAGGGGGTTGTCACCTTGTGCCTCGCCATCTTCGCGATCGGTATCGCGATCGGCTCGCTATTCGCTGCCCATCTCAGCCATGTCAGGCCGAACCTCGCACTGGTGCCGATCGGCGCCATCCTCATGGGCGTGCTCGGACTGGATCTCTCCTGGGCCATCGCCACGACAGAGACCGCGAAAGGCCTCACCCCGCTTGGCTTCATCGGCTCCTGGGCTGGCGCGCGCATGCTGATCGATTTTGCCTTGTTCGCCTTCGGCGGCGGCCTGTTCGTTGTTCCGGCCTTCGCAGCCGTGCAGGCTTGGTCGGAACCGGATGAGAGAGCTCGTATCATCGCCGCCGGCAATGTCCTGCAGGCTGCCTTCATGGTGGTCGGTTCGCTGGGTGTGGCCGGCTTGCAGGCCGCAGGCGTCTCGATCGCCTGGATCTTCTTCGGACTCGCGCTGGCGAGCTTCGGGGCGGTCTGGTTCGTGCTCAACAAGTGGGGCAAGGAAGGCGTGCGGGACTTCGGCGCCATGCTGTTCCGCGCGCTGTTCCGCACCGAAGTGCGCGGCCTGGAAAACCTGCCGCCGGCCGGCACCCGCATGCTGATCGCGCCGAACCATGTCAGCCTGATCGATGGCCCGCTGCTGCATGCGGTGCTGCCGATCGACGCGACCTTCGCCGTCGACACCGGCATCTCCAAGGCCTGGTGGGCGAAGGTCTTCCTCAAGCTGGTCCGCCACATCACGATCGATCCGACCAAGCCGCTCGGTGCGCGCGACCTCATCAAGCTGGTCGCCAGCCAGGAGCCGGTGGTGATCTTCCCGGAAGGCCGCATCACGGTGTCCGGCTCGCTGATGAAGGTGTATGACGGCACCGCGATGATCGCCGACAAGGCGGATGCCGTGGTCGTGCCCGTCCGCATCGAGGGCGCGCAGCGCTCGCATCTCAGCTACCTCAAGGACGGTCAGATCAAGCGCTCGTGGTTTCCCAAGGTGACGGTGACCATCCTGCCGCCGGTCAAGCTCACCATTGACGCGGCGCTCAAAGGCAAGACCCGCCGCAACGCGGCTGGAGCGGCGTTGCAGGACGTCATGATCGAGGCGATGGTCAAGAACGCCATGCTCGACCGCACGCTGTTCGAGGCGCTGGCCCATGCCCATCGCGACCACGACACCGGCAAGGTGATGATCGAGGATCCGCTCGGGACCAGGCTGACCTATCGCAAGCTGCTGCTCGGCGCGCAGGTGCTGAGCCGCAAGCTCGAGCATGGCACCATGGTCGGCGACAATATCGGCGTGCTGCTGCCGAACTCGGCCGGCGTTGCCGTCGTCTTCATGGCGCTGCAGTCGATCGGCCGCGTGCCCGCGATGCTGAACTTCTCCGCCGGCCCGGTGAACGTGCTGGCAGCGATGAAGGCGGCGCAGGTCACGACGGTGCTGACCTCACGGGCCTTCATCGAGAAGGGCAAGCTCGACAAGCTGATTGCCGCGATCGAGGGGCAGGTGCGCTTGGTCTATCTCGAGGACGTCAAGGCCTCGGTCGGCCTCGCCGACAAGATCAAGGGCATCATGGCTGGCACCAAGCCCCGCGTGCCCCGCAACGCCGATCACCCGGCCGTGATCCTGTTCACCTCCGGTTCGGAGGGCACGCCCAAGGGCGTCGTGCTGTCCCACCGCAACATCCTGGCCAACGCCGCTCAGGCGCTGGCCCGGGTAGACGCCAATGCCAACGATCTCGTGTTCAACGTTCTGCCGGTGTTTCACTCCTTCGGCCTTACCGGCGGCATGATGATGCCCATGTTGGCGGGTATTCCGATTTATATGTACCCGTCGCCGCTGCACTACCGGATCGTGCCGGAGTTGATCTACCAGACCGGCGCTACCATTTTGTTCGGCACTGACACCTTCCTCACCGGCTACGCGCGTTCGGCCCATGCCTATGATTTCCGCACGCTTCGACTGGTCATCGCCGGCGCCGAGCCGGTCAAGGACCGGACACGGCAGGTCTACATGGAGCGCTATGGCATCCGCGTGCTCGAAGGCTATGGCGTCACCGAGACCGCGCCGGTTCTGGCGATGAACACGCCGATGGCCAACCGTGTCGGTACCGTCGGCCGCCTGTCGCCGCTGATGGAGTATCGGCTCGACAAGGTGCCGGGCATCGAGGAGGGCGGCCGGCTCTCCGTCCGCGGGCCCAACGTCATGCTCGGCTATGTCAGGGCCGAGAATCCCGGCGTGCTCGAGGCGCTGCCGGAGGGCTGGCACGACACGGGCGATATTGTCACGATCGACCCGCAGGGCTTCATCACGATCAAGGGGCGCGCCAAGCGCTTCGCCAAGATCGCCGGCGAGATGGTCTCGCTGACGGTGGTCGAGCAGATCGCCACGACGTTGTGGCCGCAGGCCGCGTCCGTCGCGGTGTCGATCCCCGATCAGCGCAAGGGCGAGCGGATCGTGCTGATCACGACGCAGAAGGATGCCGAGCGCGCGGCGATGCAGCGCCAGGCCAAGGCGCAGGGCGCGCCGGAACTCGCGGTACCGGCAGTCGTGATGGTGGTCGACAAGATCCCGTTGCTCGGTTCCGGCAAGACGGATTATGTCGGTGCCAAGGCGATTGCCGAGGAAGCTGCCAAGGAGACTGCTCAGGCCGCTCCGGAGCGCGAGGCGGAGGAGCGGGAAGTGGCGTGATGGCATCGCTGCGCCGATCTCGCCAACAGCATGGCCCCCGCGACGCGGGGGTCGTCCTGCTGCATGGCATCGCCGGCCGCTCATTGATGCTGCGCCCGCTGGAGCGGCGGCTGCAGCGCGCGGGATTTGCCACGCTGAACCTCGACTATGAGAGCCGCAAGAAGCCGCTCGAGCGTCTCGCCGAGGATATCCATCCGGCCATTGCCGCCTTTGCGACAGGAATCGACGGCCCGATCCACTTCGTGACCCATTCGATGGGGGGGCTGCTGGCGCGGGTTATGATCGCGCATCATCGGCCGTCGCGGCTTGGCCGCGTCGTCATGCTGGGCACGCCCAATGGCGGCAGCGAGCTCGCGGACTGGCTACAGAATGTCGGGCTCTATCGCGCTTATTTCGGTCCCGCCGGCCTGCAACTGGTGACCACCAAGCACATCACGCTCACATCGCTGCCGCCGCCCGATTACGAGATCGGCGTCATCGCCGGGAACCGCTTTCTCGACCCGATCGCGGCGCTGTTCGTGCTGCCATGGCCCAATGACGGCCGCGTGTCGGTCGAGAGCTGCAAGCTTGCCGAGATGACGGACTACACGACGGTGAAGGCCTCGCATATGGGCCTCTTGGTGCATCCGACATCGATCCGGCAGACGATTGCGTTCCTACGCAATGGCCAGTTCGAGCCGGCGCGTCCGCTGCTGCGTGGCGTCATCGCCGAGATCGGCCGCCGCGCGGCCTCTTGACGCAAGTTTTCCTTGCCCCTCCCAGCTATCCCGCGACAATCTCGCATCCGACAGCAAGCGACAGGCAAGGCGATGACCGACGATAGCGTGATTCTCGACAAGCGCGGCCAGGCCCTCTGGATCACCATCAACCGGCCCGAGAAGCGCAACGCCCTCAATGGCGACGTCATCGCGGGCATCTCGCGCGGCTACCGCCAGGCGCATGACGATCCGGACGTGCGCGTGATCGTGCTGACGGGGGCAGGGGACAAGGCGTTCTGCGCCGGCGCCGACCTGCAGAACTCCGGTGCGGCCTTTGCGATGGATTTCTCGCGGCCCAATGTCGACTATGCCGATCTGCTCAGGTTGTCGCAGAACGCCACCAAGCCGGCGATCGCGCGGGTCGGCGGCGTCTGCATGGCCGGTGGCATGGGGCTCTTGTGCATGACCGACATGGCGGTCGCGGCCGACCATGTGATCTTCGGCCTGCCGGAGGTGAAGGTTGGTGTGTTCCCGATGCAGGTGCTGAGCCTGTTGCAGAGCATCGCGCCGCCCCGGCTCGTCAATGAATGGGCTATGACGGGCGAGCCGTTCGACGCCAAAGCGGCGCAGGCGGCAGGGCTGCTCAACCACGTCGTTCCGGCCGCCGAGCTCGATGCCAAGATCGATTGGCTGATCGGCCGTCTCGTCGACAAATCACCGACCGCCATCCGACGCGGCAAATACGCGATGCGCGCGATCGCGTCGATGTCGTTCGACGAATCCATCGCCTATCTCGAAAGCCAAATCGCGCTGCTCGCGATGACCGAGGATGCCAAGGAAGGCTTGAAGGCGTTCGCCGAGAAGCGCAAGCCGGTGTGGCCGGGCAAGTAGCCCGCCGCCGTTGGACGTTTGACGGCTGCTCGGTTGTTGGCGCTGTCATGCTCCGCGAAGGCGGAGCATCCATGATGCGCAAACGCGTTCGTGGATTTGGGATGGACGTATGAGGGCTTCCCACACCCGTGCAACCGATGGTCTCACCATCCGGCCGATGCATGCCGATGAGATTCCGCTGGCCGTCGACTGGGCGGCGGCCGAGGGCTGGAATCCTGGTTTGTCGGATGCGGCCTGTTTCGCGGTGGTCGATCCCGATGGCTTTCTCGTGGCCGAGTGCGACGGCGTGCCGGTCGCGACGGTGTCCTGCGTCAACTATGACGATCGCTTCGCCTTTCTCGGTTTCTACATCGTCCGCCCCGAGCTGCGCGGGCGCGGCTACGGCTTGCGGCTCTGGCAGGCGGCGATGGCGCATGCGGGATCGCGTGTTGTTGGGCTCGACGGCGTGGTGGCGCAGCAGGACAACTACCGGAAATCCGGCTTCAGCTATGCGCATGCCAATATCCGCTATGGTGGGCGACCTGTCGCCCTGCCGCCACCAGGGGGCTCATCACGGATCGTCGCCCTGAGCGATGTGCCGTTGACCGACATCGAAGCGTCAGATGCGACCGTGTTTCCCGCCCCACGCCGTGCATTCCTGCGGGCCTGGATCGACGCGCCCGGTCATGTCGGCCGGGCGCTGATCCGCGATGGCGCGCTGGCCGCTTGGGGCGTGATCCGTCCATGTCGCGCCGGTTCCAAGATCGGTCCGCTGGTGGCCGAGAGGCGCGAGGATGCCGAGACCATGGTCGCAGCGCTGCTGAGCGCAGCCGGCGACTCCGAGGTGTTCCTCGACGTGCCGGCGATCAATCCGGCGGCTTTGGCGCTCGCCGAGAGCCTCGGCCTCAAGCCGGTGTTCGAAACCGCGCGCATGTACACCGGGCCGATCCCGCCGCTACGGATCGAGCGCGTATTCGGCATCACCACATTCGAGCTCGGCTAGCTCAGCGCCCGAGCGGCCGCGCGAAGCTCAGCTCATGGCCGTCGGGATCGGTGAGGTGGAAGTAGCGTTCGCCCCATTCGGCGTCACGCGGGGTGGTCGATGGCGCAAAACCAGCGGCCAGCGCCTTCGCGTAAACGACGTCGACATCCGCGACGTGGAAGATGATGCGGCCCCACCAGCTCCATTGTTTGTCCTCAGGCATGGCGATCAGGTTGAGATAGCCCGTACCGACGCGGAAGGTCGTGAACGGGGCGTCGCCGCCGCCATACGGAATGTCGTCGAATCCGAGCGCCCGATAGAAGGCGACCGCGCGGGCCATGTCGTGGGTGGCGATGGTGATCGCGCTAATGCTCTCGATGGTCATGGAGGCGCTCCGGACCTGTATTGGAAGTCGCAGTGCAGAGAAGCGCATCTCGCTGGCGTGGTGCAAGAGCGGCCTCGCGGCCTGCGGCCTAGCGCCACCGCCGGCTCATCGTCGCCCCCAAGGCAAAGAAGATCGCGGCCCCGATGGCGACGGTCGCCGCGCGTGCCACGTCGCCCGGGATGAGCATGGCCTGCTGCGCTGCGCCCTGGCTGAACGAGCCACGCGTGTGATGCAGGCGCGTCACGGGTTGGTCGAGGTTATCGGGGCGGTCGGGCACCAGCGGGACATCGGTCTGCTGCCCGGCGATCGCCTTGGCGGCAAGATAGCGGTCGAGCAGTGCCGGCGCGACGGCGTTGCCGAGGATCGTGAGCAGTGTCGGCCAGCCGATCCAATATTCGCGGAAGCCGCCGTCGGCGACGCGGTGGACGGCGTCCGCGATCACCTCCGGTTCCACGGGCCGGCCCATCGGCCGCGGCGTATGTGCGAGGTGGGCGCGGGCCCAGTCGAATTGCGGCGTGTTCACTGCAGGCAGATCGACCATGCAGAGCGTGATGCGCGACCGCTCATGCATCAGTTCGGCGCGCAGCGAGTCGGTGAAGCCGCGGATCGCTTGCTTGGCGCCGCAATAGGCCGCCTGCAGCGGAATTCCGCGATAGGCGAGCGCCGAGCCGATCTGGATGATCCGGCCTTCGCCGCGCCGGCGCATCGACCGCAGCGCCGCCATGGTGCCGTGCACGAAGCCGAGATAGGTCACCTCGGTGACGCGGTGGAACTCCTCCGGCGTGATGTCGGCCACCGTCGAGAACACGGTCTCCATGGCGTCGTTGATCCAGATGTCGACCGGACCGAGACGCTGCTCGAGCCGCTCGGCGGCCTCGAACAGCGCCGGCGCGTCGGCGACATCGACGGCCTCGTATTCGGCATGCGCAAAGCGCCCCTGCAGCTCGCGCTGAACGCCGCGAAGCGCCTCCTCGTCGCGTGCGATCAGACCGACGCGGTCGCCCGCCTCGCCGAAGCGCTTGGCGATGGCGCGGCCGACACCGGCGGAGGCGCCGGTGATGATGATGGTGCGAGCTCGTCTGCGAGGCATGTCCGGGTTCTCCACGCGCCCCGTTGTACAAACGTGCGGCCGCCGGCAATGTTTCGGGCGGGGAGAACCGCGCTGATGAATCCTTGGTAAGCTCCTGCGCCGCGGTCAGCCCGGCCGCATGCGGTGGCGCCTGTCGTCGGGAACTACAACGGTGTCGAAGTCTCGCGCGAGCTCGGCCAGTGCGCCTATCGGCGTCATGGTCTTGGCGAGCGCCGATGCCGGCAGCGGAATCTGGGACATGTGGCCTCCTCGGTGAGATCACCAAGGAAGCCGCGATCGCCGGAAAGGTTGCCAAGAGGACGAGGAGGCTCAGCCCGCATTCGGCTTGAGGCCGGCGGCCTCGATGCCGGCGATGGCGCAGATCTCGTCATTGTCGCTGGTGTCGCCGGAGACGCCGACCGCGCCGAGCAAAGTGGTGCCGTCCATGATCAGCACGCCGCCGGGTACCGGCACCATACGGCCCTGCGCCAGCGTGTTCACGGCATCGATGAAATAGGCCTGCTCCTGGGCACGCTGGAACAGCGCGCGCGAACCGAGACCGAGCGCCAGCGCGCCATAGGCCTTGCCATGTGCGACCTCGGCCCGCATCAGGCTGGTGCCATCCTGCGCTGCGGCGGCCTTCAGGCAGCCGCGCGCGTCCAGCACGATTACGGCGAGCGGCTTCAGCTTCTTCTCGATCCCCTTGGCCAGCGTCGCGTCGAGGATCTTGCGGGCAGTGTCGAGCGTGAGATCGGCCATGTCGGTGTCCTTTGTGATTTGTGATGAATAGTCGGCTTTATCATCCGTCATTGCGAGCGAAGCAAAGCAATCCTGGGCGAAAGAAAAGATCTGGATTGCTTCCGCCGTCACCCTCCGGGCTATGGCGGACAAGTCGTCGTTTCGCTCCTCGCAATGACGACAGTGAGATCATGCTCCGCGGCTTCCAGTCTCGGGAGCTACTGAGGTGCCTGCGTACGCTCCAGGCTCATCGCCAGGAGCTGCGCAGCGTGCACGGCGCCGCGGGCCGCGCCGTCCTGAATCTGGTGACGGCAGGAGGTGCCGTCGGCAACGATGAAGGTCGTGCTATCAGCTTTGCGAACAGCCGGCAGCAATGAGGCTTCCGCCATCTGCAGCGACACTTCGTAGGTGTCCGCGCCATAGCCGAACGCGCCGGCCATGCCGCAGCAGGAGGATTCGATCGTCTCGACCTCGAGCTCGGGGATCAGCCGCAGCACCTGTTCGACCGGTTTGAAAGCGGCGAAGGATTTCTGGTGGCAATGGCCATGCAGCAGCGCTTTGCCGGGCAGGGGACCGAGCGGCAGTGCCAGCCGGCCGCTCTCCGCCTCGCGCGCCAGAAACTCCTCCAGCAGCAGCGCATGCGCGCTGATCGTCCGGGCTTTGGCGTCGCTGCGCAGCGACAGCAGCTCGTCGCGCAGCGTGAGAAGACAGCTCGGCTCCAGGCCGATGATCGGCACGCCGCGGGCGGCGAACGGCGCGTAGGTCTCGACCAGCCGCTGCAACTCGGACTTGGCTTCATCGACGAGCCCGGCGGAGAGGAAGGTGCGGCCGCAGCACAGCGCGCGGCCGCCATCGACCGGCCTCGGCACATAGACGCGGTACCCCCCGGCGATCAGCACGCGCAGCGCGGCGTCGAGATTCTCGCGCTCATAGATGCGGTTGAAGGTGTCGCCGAACAGCACGACTTCGCGGCCGTTCTCGGGGCCGAACGCCTCGGCGTCGACGCGGAACGTGTCGCTGCGGAACGCCGGCAGCTTGCGTTTGGCGCTGATGCCGGCGACGCGCTCCATCAGCGCGCGCAGCGGTGCGCTGTGATTGCGCAGGTTCGCGAGCGGTGCGAAGCGTGCAGCGAGATCAGCATAGCGCGGAAGATAAGCGACGATCCGGTCACGCAAGATGATGCCATGGCTGGTCGCCCGTGCCGCCAGCACCTCGATCTTCATCTTGGCCATGTCGACGCCGGTCGGGCACTCGCGGCGGCAGGCCTTGCAGGAGACGCAGAGCTTCAGCGTCTCCATCATCTCGTCCGACGACAGCGCGCCTGGACCGAGCTGGCCGGAGATCGCGAGCCGCAGCGTGTTGGCGCGGCCGCGCGTGACATCCTTCTCGTTGCGGGTGGCGCGATAGGACGGGCACATCACGCCGCCGTCGAGCTTGCGGCAGGCGCCGTTGTTGTTGCACATCTCGACCGCGCCCTGGAAGCCGCCGGCAGCGCCGGGATAGGCCGACCAGTCGAGCACGGTCTTGATGTCGTCGATGCGATAATCCGGCGGATAGCGGAACAGCGAGCGATCGTCCATTCTGGGCGGATCGACGATGCGGCCGGGGTTGAGCACGTTCGCCGGGTCGAAGCGCTGCTTCACTTCCTCGAAGTCGGCGACAATACGACTGCCGAACATCTGTTCGTGGAATTCCGAGCGCACGATGCCGTCGCCATGCTCGCCGGAATGCGAGCCCTTGTACTCGCGCACCATGGCGAAGGCTTCCTCGGCGATGGCGCGCATCGCCTTGACGTCCTTCTCCAGCTTCAAATTCAGGACGGGGCGGACGTGCAGGCAGCCTTCGGAGGCGTGCGCATACATCGTGCCGCGGGTGCCGTGTCTGGCGAAGACCTCATTGAGGCGCGCGGTGTAGTCGGCAAGATGCGGCAGCGGCACCGCGCAGTCCTCGACGAAGGACACCGGCTTTCCGGCCTCCTTCATCGACATCATCACGTTGAGGCCGGCGGCGCGGAAGTCGGCGACGGCCGTCTGCAGGGCAGGCTCCGATATCTCGACCACGCCGCCCCATTTGCGCGGTTCGTTGGTCCAGGAGAAGCCGAGATCGCCCATCAGCTCGGAGAGCAGCTTCAGCTTGGCGAGGTTCGCGTCGACAGTCTCCTCGGCGAACTCCACCACCAGGATCGCATCGGGATCGCCGCGCACGGCCGCCGCAATCACCGGCTGGAACATTGCGATGTCGCGGCCGAGCCCGATCATGGTGCGGTCGACCAGCTCGACCGCGATCGGCTTCAGCTTGACCAGATGCTGGGCCGCGTCCATCGCCTCATAGAAGCTGCCGAAATGGCAGACGCCGAGCACCTTGTTTCGGATGAGCGGCCACAGCTTCAGCTCGATCCGGGTGGAGAAGGCCAACGTGCCTTCGGAGCCGACAAGGAGATGGGCGAGATTGTTGGCG
>VYKW01000019.1_pt1 | contig 92973 bp, 94 predicted proteins | sample 5114451 | NCBI WGS metagenome assembly VYKW01 (sample SAMN12291784, study PRJNA351875) | freshwater metagenome | isolation source: freshwater lake | place: USA: Michigan, Gull Lake | collected 2013-08-08
CGTCGCCGCCGCATCGACCGCGCCATCGGCCGCCGCCGCGCGCGCCTTCACATAGGCGCCCAGATCGGCCTGCGCCGCCCCCGGCAGCACGACCGCCAGCGCCGCGAGCGACAAAGCGAGATGCTTACATGTTCGGATAGTTCGGACCTCCGCCGCCCTCGGGGACGACCCAGTTGATGTTCTGCGTCGGATCCTTGATGTCACAGGTCTTGCAGTGGACGCAATTCTGCGCGTTGATCACGAACTTCGGATCGCCCGTTTCCTCGCCGACAATCTCGTAAACCCCCGCCGGGCAGTAACGCTGCGCCGGCTCGTCATACATCGGCAGGTCGTAGGCGACCGGAATGTCCGGATCCTTCAGCGTCAGATGGACCGGCTGATCCTCCTCATGGTTGGTGTTCGACATGAACACCGAGGAGAGACGGTCGAAGGTCAGCACGCCGTCGGGCTTGGGATAGTCGATCGGCTGCACCAGATCCTTGCGCCACAGGCTCTCATGATCCGGCTTATGCCCCAGCGTGAAGGGCATTTTGATGCCCCAGCTTTCGAGGAACATGGTGACGTTGGCGAGGCCGGAGCCGACCAGGTCGCCGAACTTCTTCACCAGCGGCACCACGTTACGGACGATGCTCAGCTCCTTGTAGAGCCAGCTCGCCTTGAAGGCTTCGGGATAGGCGGTCAGTTCGTCGCCCGATCGATCGGCCGCGACCGCGGCGAACGCCGCCTCGGCCGCCATCATGCCGCTCTTCATCGCGCCATGCGTGCCCTTGATCCGCGGCACGTTGAGGAAGCCCGCGCTGTCGCCGATCAGCGCGCCGCCGGGGAAGACCAGCTTCGGGATCGACTGCAACCCGCCATCGCTGATCGCCCGCGCGCCATAGCTGACGCGCTTGCCGCCCTTCAGGATCTCAGCAATCGCCGGATGCGTCTTCCAGCGCTGCATTTCCTGGAACGGCGAGAGATAGGGGTTGGAGTAATTGAGCCAGGTAACGAAGCCCAAAGCGACCTGCCCGTTCGCCTGATGATAGAGGAACCCGCCGCCATTCGACCCGGCGGTCTCGTTGAGCGGCCAGCCCTGGGTATGGATCACCCGGCCCGGCTCGTGCAGCGCGGGGTCGATGTCCCACAATTCCTTGACGCCCAGGCCGTAGATTTGCGGTTCGACGCCCTCGCGCAGGTTGAACTGGCGCTGGATCTGCTTCGACAGATGCCCGCGCACGCCCTCACCGAAGAACGTGTAGCGCGCATGCAGCTCAAGGCCGGGCTGATAGTCATGCTTGTGCGTGCCGTCGCGCGCCACGCCCATGTCGCCGGTCGCGACGCCCTTCACCGATCCGTCGTCATTGTAGAGGATCTCGGCGGCGGCGAATCCGGGGAAAATCTCGACCCCCAGCCCCTCGGCCTGTTCGGCCAACCAGCGGCACAGGCTGCCGAGGCTGCCCGTATACGTCCCCTCATTGTGCATGAACTTGGGCGTGATGAAGTGCGGGATCGCCCACTTGCCCTTTTTCGACAACAGCCAGTGCTGGTTATCGGTCACCGGCACCTGCGCCAGCGGGCAGCCAGACTCGCGCCATTCGGGCAGCAGCTCGTCGAGCGCCTTGGGGTCGATCACCGCACCCGACAGGATATGCGCGCCGACCTCGGACCCTTTTTCGAGCACGCACACGGCGATTTCGCTGCCCGCTTCATTGGCCAGCTGTTTCAGTCGGATCGCCGCCGCAAGGCCCGCCGGCCCCGCGCCCACGATCACCACGTCATACGGCATCGACTCGCGTTCGCTCACTTCCTGTCTCCTCTCGGAACACCGGCGTAACATCTCGTCGTGTGTCCGGCGCATTCTGTCCCTGCCCCGATGAAGGCAGATTGACGCTGGCGTCAAGGCATGACTCTGTGGGTTTATGGGTATTGAGGGGGTCATGGACTGGCGGGCCGAAGCCGCAAGCGCGCTTAACTGGTGGCGCGATGCGGGGGTCGATGTGCTGGTCGAGGACGATCCGCGCGACTGGACCGCGCGCCCTTCCGCTACGGCACAGCCCGAAACGTCGGGCCGCGCCATTGCCGCAGGCCCCGAACCCGAAGCGCCGCTGCCCGCGACGATTGAGGCGTTTCTGGACTGGCGTTACGGCGCAAGCGCGCCCGAAGCTGCAATGGGCGATCCGCTCGCCCCGGCAGAGGGCGATCCCACCGCCCCACTGATGATCGTCACCGACCTGCCCGAATTCGACGGCAGCACCCCCGCCCTGCTCGACGGCACGGCCGGAAAGCTGTTCGACCGCATCCTTGCAGCGATCGGCCAGTCGCGCGACTCGATCTACCTCGTCCCGCTCTGCGCAGTCCGGCCAATCACCGGACAGGTTCCGCGCGACCTTGAGGACAAACTGGGCGAAATTTTGCGGCACCACATCGCACTTGCGGCTCCCGCTCGGCTGCTGCTGCTCGGCCAGGCGACGAGCCGTGCCGTTCTTGGGACCGACGCCGGGAAAAATCCTGAGGGTTTAACGCCATTTAACTATTCTGGCGGAACATCAGATGTCGTCGCCATTCGCCATCCGCGCTTCCTGTTGAACAAGCCGGCGGCCAAGGCCGATGCGTGGAAGGACCTGCAATTGTTGATCGGGGGGCAGAGCCTGTGACTGCGCGTATCCTGGTAGCCGCTTGCGTCTTGATCGCGCCGATGGTGGCGCACGCCTCGGACGAGCGCATCCCGTCGAGCGTCGAGCGGCGCGAAACGAGCGACGGCGTTCCCGCCCAACTATCGCGCGAGGAGCGCGACGCTTATCGTGCCGTATTCGCCGCGATCCGTGAGGCACGCTGGGCGGACGCGCAGATCAAGCTCGCCGCGATGCGCCCCGGCTTGCTCCACGCCACTGCCCGCGCCGAACTCTATCTCGCCAAGGGATCGCCGAAGGTCGAGCTGCCGCAATTGATGGAAGTCCTGGGCGAAGGACCCGAATTGCCGCAGGCCGAGCAGCTTGCGCGCCTTGCCAAACTGCGCGGTGCGACCGAATTGCCGTCGCTGCCCGTCGCTCAGCGGATGGTCTGGCATGCCGGTGCGCCGATCCGCAAACGCTACCGCTCCGCCAAATCGGACGCAGCTGCGGCTCAGGTGGCGACCGCGATGGCCCCGCTGATCAAGCTCGACGACGCCCCGGGGGCCGAGGCGCTGCTCGATACCCGCGCTGCCGATCTCGATCCCGAAACGCTGACCGAATGGCGCCAGCGGATCGCGTGGATGTATTACACCACCGGTCGCGACGCGGATGCCCGCCGCGTCGCTGCGCTCGCCCAGACTGGAAGCGGCGAATTCGCCCCGCTGGCGGATTGGGTTCAGGGTCTGGCGGCCTGGCGTCAGAATGACTGTGCGGGCGCGCAGGCCGCGTTCACAGCGGTCGCCCAGCGCGCTGCGGATACCGAAAAGCGCACCGCCGGTCTGTACTGGGCGTCGCGCGCGGACATGGCATGTGGCCGCCCCGACCTCGTCAGCGCGCGGCTCAAGAGCGCGGCGCAGCATGAGGAGACCTTTTACGGCATGCTTGCACGCCAGGCGCTGGGCATGAAGGAAGCGCCGGTCCACGCCGAGAAGTTCGTCGCCGCCGACTGGAAGGCGCTCGACCGCCGCCCCAATGTCCGCGTCGCTGCGGCGCTGGCGGAAATCGGCGAGGATGCCCTGGCCAGCGAGGTCATCAAGCACCAGTCGCGGATCGGCGACGCGCGGGAACATGCCTCGCTCACCCGGCTCGCCGGACGGCTCGGCCTGCCTGCCACCCAGCTGTGGCTGACGCACAACTGCCCGGTCGGCGCACGCCCGGTCGAGGAAGCCCGCTACCCCTCCCCCGACTGGACCCCGGACGGCGGCTGGCGCGTCGACAAGGCGCTGGTGTTCGCCCACACGCTTCAGGAATCGCGCTTCGACGCAAAGGTGCAGAGCCCGGCGGGCGCCTATGGCTTGATGCAGATCATGCCCGCCGCCGCGACGGACATCGCCCGCAAGCGCGGCGTCACCATCGGCCGTGCCGACCTCACCCGCCCCTCGACCAATATCGAGGTCGGCCAGTCCTATATCGAGCAGCTGCGCGACCAGCCCTTCACCGGCGGCCTGCTGCCCAAGGTGATCGCCGCCTATAATGCCGGCCCGACCCCGGTGACCAACTGGAACGTCCAGATCCGCGACAAGGGCGATCCGCTGCTCTACATCGAGAGCATCCCTTACTGGGAGACGCGCGGCTATGTGATGACCGTGCTGCGCAATTACTGGATGTACGAAAAACATGCTGGGCGGGAGAGCAGCAGCCGCGCGGCGATGAGCCAGGGACTTTGGCCCAAGGTGCCGGGCAGCACCGGGGCGTCGGCGGTACGGATGACTGCATCGGTGCCGCAGGATGACCGCGTGACCAGTGCCAATTGACGACAGCGTCGCGTTCCGGCCCGTCCGGATCGCAGTCCTCACCGTCTCCGATACAAGGACGCATGCGGACGACCGCTCGGGCGACACGCTGGTTGAGCGACTGACCGGCGCGGGCCATGAACTTGCAGACCGTGCGATCGTTCGCGACGATCCCGACCTGATCGTCGGCAAGCTCCATGCGTGGATCGATGACGACCAGGTCGACTGCATCATCACCACGGGCGGCACCGGCGTCACCGGGCGCGACGTGACGCCCGAAGCGCTGGAGCGCGTCGCCGACAAGATGATCCCCGGCTTTGGGGAGCTGTTCCGTTTCCTCAGCTACGCCAAGATCGGCACGTCGACCATCCAGTCGCGCGCCACCGCCTGCGTCGCGCGCGGCACCTATATCTTCGCGCTTCCGGGCTCGACCGGCGCGGTCAAGGATGGCTGGGACAACATCCTCGCCACCCAACTCGACATCCGCCACCGCCCCTGCAATTTCGTCGAGCTGATGCCCCGCCTGCGCGAGGAATAGCGCTCAGCCGCACCAGGCGATCACCGCGCCGAGCGCGACATCGACGCCGACCCGCTGCCACAGCCACCATCCGCCAGCGAGCAGCGCCGCGACGCCGATCAGCGCCAGCGCCTTCACGCCGCCGCCTCACGCAGCCGCGCCACGGGCCGCTCGGAAATCGGCAGATGGACCAACGCCGCGATGAAGCCGAGCGCGACCGAGGCGACCCAGATGCTGTCATAGCTTCCCGTCCAGTCGAACATCAGGCCCGCGATCCACGCACCGCAAAAGCTGCCCAGCTGATGCCCCAGAAACACGATGCCGTAGAGCGTCGAGAGGTAGCGCATGCCAAAGATCTGCCCGACCAGCCCGCTGGTCAGCGGCACCGTGCCGAGCCACAGGAACCCCATCGCCGCCGCGAACAGCAACGCGCTGACCGGGGTCAGCGGTGCGGCGAGGAAGGCGATCATCACCACGCCCCGCGCGGCATAGAGCGCGGCGAGCAGCCCCTTCTTGCTCCACTTGCCGCCCCACACCCCGAACAAATAGGATCCGAAAATGTTGAACAGCCCGACCAGCGCCAGCGCATTGGCGCCGATCGCCAGCCCCAGCCCCTTGTCGGTCAGATAGGCCGGGAAGTGCGTCGCGATAAACGCGACATGGAACCCGCAAACGAAGAAGCCGGCGTTGAGCAGCCAGAACCCGCGATTTCCCGCCGCCTCACCCAGCGCCTGACGTAGCGTCTGACCGTCCCCGCCGGCCTGGGCGCCCGCCGCCTGCGGCTTGCCCGAGACACCGACCGCCAGCGCCAGCATCACCGCGGCCAGCCCCGCCAGCGCGACCAGCGCCATCCGCCAGCCCAGTTCGCCGATCAGCAATTGCCCCGCTGGCACCACCAGAAACTGCCCGAGCGATCCTCCGGCGGTAACGATGCCGAACGCCATACTCCGGCGCTCCGGCGTCACCACCCGCCCGACCGCGCCGAGCACGACGACAAAGGTCGTCGCCGACAGCGCCATGCCGACCATCAGCCCGAACGACAGATGCAGCCCGATCGCGCTCCCCGCCAGCGACGCGGCGATCAGCCCGGCGGCGTAGAGCACCGTCCCGCCCGCCACCACGCGCCCCGCGCCATGCCGATCGGCCAGCGCGCCGACAAAAGGCTGGGCAAGCCCGAACAACAGATTCTGAAGCGCCAGCGACAGGCCGAAGCTCGACCGGCCAATGCTCAGGTCGGTGCTCATATCGGGCAGGAACAGCCCGAACGCCTGCCGCACGCCCATCGCAATCGTCACGATCGCCGCCGCGCTGAAGATCACCCAGCCTGTACGCTTCATCCGGCCCTCCACGGCGTCCTGTGGTCCAACTAGGGAGCGGCTGGCGGTTCGGCCAGTGGGATTGATCGCGCAGAAGAAAAGCTTTGCGCCACGTTGTTCTTGTTTTGTTTCTCTGTCAAGGCTAGGATGCGCCATGGCCACTCCCCGCCCCGTTCGCGGCGCGACGCATAATCGCGAGAGCACGCGTTTTGCCTTGCCGACACGTGAGGCCGATGGCGACTGGCTCGATGCGCGCGACGATATCGACGGCACGGCGCCCCCGCTGCGCACCACCGTCACGGTCGAGCATCCGCGCACAATCCTGTCGCGCAACCAGTCGCCCGACATTCCGTTCGACCGCTCGGTGAACCCGTATCGCGGCTGCGAGCATGGCTGCATCTATTGCTTCGCGCGGCCAACCCATGCCTGGCACGATTTGTCCCCCGGGCTCGACTTCGAGACGAAGCTATTCGCCAAGCCCGACGCGCCCACCCTGCTCCGCACTGCGCTGGCAAAGCGCGGCTATGTCTGTGAGCCGATCGCCTTCGGCACCAATACCGACCCCTATCAGCCGATTGAGGCGACGTGGCGGATCACGCGCGATTGCATTGCGGTGCTCGCCGAGTGCAACCATCCGATCACCATCACCACCAAGTCCGACCGGGTGACGCGCGACATCGACCTGCTCGGGCCGATGGCGGCACAGGGGCTGGCGGCGGTGATGCTCTCGATCACCTCGCTCGATCCCAAGGTCGCGCGGACCGTCGAACCGCGCGCTCCGCACCCCGAGCGCCGCCTCGCTGCCGTGGCAAAACTGCGCGCGGCGGGCATCCCGACCTTCGTGTCGCTCTCGCCGGTCATCCCCGCGATCACCGATCACGAGATCGAACAGATCATGGAGCGCGCAGCAGAGGCCGGTGCGCTCGGATGCTTCTACCTGCCCGTCCGCCTGCCGCACGAGGTCGCACCGCTGTTCCGCGACTGGCTAGACGCACATTTCCCCGATCGCGCCGCCAAGGTGATGGCGACGATCCAGTCACTCCGCGGCGGCCGCGACAATGACCCGAACTTTCACACCCGAATGCGCGGTCAAGGCCCATGGGCTGAACTGCTGCGCACCCGGTTCCGGATCGCGGCGAAGCGGTTCGGGCTCGACCAGCCCTTCCCCCCGCTCCGCCGCGACCTGTTCCGCCCGCCCGCCGGGGATCAGGGGGAGTTATTCTAGATCAGGACGACCCGCGCACCGTCCCGGCGCACCGCGACCCCGTTGGTGGCCAGCAGCTCGGCGATAAATGCCGCCGGGTCGTTCACACCGCTATCGAGGAACGTCCGCACCTGCTCCCCGCCCGTTCCCCCGGCGGCCGCGAATGCAGTGAGCCAGTGTTCGGGGGTGATCACACCCGCCTTCCGGTTCGGATCGATCAGCGTGCGCAACCAGGTGAACAGGTCCGCGCGGGGATCGCGCTTCCGCGCTGCACCTTCGGCGGCCATCATCAGCACCGCGCCACAGGCATAGTTGGCGCGATGCTCACCCCGCTCGAACGCCCCGGACAGTGGCTTGCCGCCATTGACTGCGATGCACTCGTCGACAGACTTCTGCAGGCGCCCGCGCGCATCATATTCCGGGTAGAAGTGCGAAAGCGCGCGCACCGCCATCACATCTGCGGCGCCTTCGGTCATCCACGCTGCGCTGCGCCGCGCGGTGCGGACCGTCTGGCCCATCCAGAAATGCGCGCCTTCATGCCCGATGAACCAGCGCGTTTGCGCGAGCAGCGCCGGCTTGGGATCGACCATTGCCGCGCCCTTCAGGTTCATCACCACCATGGCCTCAAGCACGCTCCCGCCCAGCGACGCACCCGGCAGAGTGGTACCGCCCCAGGACGCCAGCAATGTCGGGCGCGTGCCCGCGGGCTTGCCCAGCCGCTCGGTATAGTAATCGAACAGACGCGGGGTGAACCGGTTGAGTTCGTCCCTGGCCCAGACTGGCAGGCCCGGATCGATGATCCCGACAAAAGCGGGCGTTGCGACCGCCCGTGCCGGACCCGAATAGACATAGGCCTGTTGCTGATGGAGCATCATGCTGACCGTGCCGCGATGAAGCTTGCCGTTGAACAGCAACGTCTTGCCCGGATCGCGCATGGTGAACCGGGTCGGCACCTGATCGAACGCGACACCATTGAGATCGGCAGGCAGATCGCGGGCGGCGGCGATCGTCGCAAGCGGCGCCGCGAGGTGATGGTCGCTGAACACCCCGACCCCGCCGTCGGAAAACGCCAGCACCGGTTGATAGTCAGCCTGAACAGGGTCGCTATAGGGCCGTACGCGGATGCGAACCGTCTTCAACGGCGTGCCATCGCCGATCAGCACATCATGATGTCCAATCCGCTCAAGACGAACACCCGGCGTCTCGACGCGCCAGCTCTGCGGTCGCCAGGGCTTGCCGTCGAGCGCATTGGCCGACCGGACAAAGAACCACGCCGGCGCAGCACGGGCGAACCGGTATTCGAGCAGCCACGTGCCGTCACCGGCGCGGCTGAGCACCGCCTCGGTCGTCGCCTTGGCCGGACGCGCCAGTGTCGGGGTGGCCAGTCCGGTAATGGCACAAGCCAGACCCAGCAGCAGGGCGAGCAATCGAACGTTTCGCATCCAGCGTGTATTACACGATCAACACAGTTGGACAAGGTGCCACCAGCGCTATCGGCCCATCCGGGCGAGGCACGCATCGGCTTGCCTTGCTGCGCGCGCGGGGTGATGCTGCACCTATGCCGAAGCGACGCTGGCCCGACTTATCCTGGTGGCGACATGCCGCGCTCTATGGTGGGCTGCTGGCGCTGGCGGCGGCGGTGTTGCAGTGGCTGGATTATCGCTGGCTGGCGCGGACGTTGTCGTTCGAATTCTATCTGCTGCTCGTCGCGATCGGGTTTCTTGCGCTCGGCCTCTATGTCGGTGCGCGGGTGCTCGGTCGTCCGGCTCCGGTGCGCGAGCCCGGCAACCCCGATGCGCGCAAGTCGCTCGGGGTCAGCGAACGCGAGATGGCGGTCCTCCTCGAACTGGCGGCGGGTTACACCAATAAGGAGATTGCCCGTCGGCTCGACGTATCGCCCAATACGGTGAAGACCCATGTCGCGCGCCTGTTCGAAAAGCTCGGCGCGCGCCGCCGCACCGACGCGATTGCGCGGGCGCGCGAGATCGGTTTGCTGTCCTGACCGAATTTCGGGTGATCGGGGGCAAATCACCCCTTTGGGCGATTGCCCGGTGCGGTCGCCGATGCCCAATTCGCGCGACCTGAAGCAAAAGGAGGGACCACCATGCAGCGTATCATTCTGACCTATGGCGTGATCGCCGGTTTCGTTGTCGCCATTCCGCTGTTCCTGATGGGCACGCTGATGGCCGACAATCCGCCGAGCGGCGCGGTCGGCATGGCGATCGGCTATCTGATCATGCTGATCGCCTTCACTGCCATCTTCGTCGCGGTGAAGCGGTATCGCGACGATCAGTGCGGCGGGGTGATCCGATTTCTCCCTGCCCTTGGCATGGGCGCGGCGATCGCATTGATCGCCAGCCTGCTCTACGTCATCGCGTGGGAGGCGGTGCTCGCAATCAATGGCGGTGACTTCATCGCGGAGATGAGCGCCAAGATGCTCGAGGAGCGCCGCGCCGCCGGCGCGACGGCCAGCGAACTGGCGTCACTCCAATCGCAGATGGCGCAGATGCAGGGGCTCTACGCTAACCCGCTATTTCGCGTGCTGATCACCCTGACCGAAATTCTGCCGATCGGTTTGCTGGTCGCACTGGTCGCGGCCGCCACGCTCGGAACCCTGCCCCGCCCGTTTCGGAAACGCCGGGCCTGAGCGCTACCGGCGGCGGGTCACCCCGCCGCCGCAAAGCGGAAGTCGCGATATTGTTCGCGCAGCGCCGTCTTGAGCAGCTTGCCGGTCGCGGTGTGCGGCAGTTCGGCGACGAAGTGGATCTCGTCGGGCAGCCACCATTTCGCGACCTGCGTCGCCAGATGCTGCTGCACCTGCATCGCCGTGACATCGCTGCCCGGCTTGCGCACCACCAGCAGCAGCGGGCGTTCATCCCATTTGGGGTGATAGATGCCGATCGCTGCCGCCTCGGCCACACCGGGGCAGCCGACTGCGGCATTCTCCAGCTCGACCGAGCTGATCCACTCGCCGCCGGACTTGATCACATCCTTGGCGCGGTCGGTGATCTGCATGATCCCGTCGGGATGGAGCACCGCGACATCGCCGGTGTCGAACCAGCCATCCGCGGTCAGGCACGGGCCGTTCGCGTCCTGGAAATATTGCTTGATGATCCACGGCCCCCGGATCTGCAGCCGTCCGGCACTGACCCCATCGCGCGGGAGCAGGGCGCCATCGTCATCCACCGTGCGCAGCTCGACGCCGAACGGCGCGCGGCCCTGGAACACGGTCTTCTCAACCTTTTCCTCAAAACTCAGCTCGTCCCAGTCGTGCGTCGGCGCGCCCATCGTCCCGATCGGCGAGGTTTCGGTCATGCCCCAGGCGTGATTGACCCGCGCACCCATCTTCATGATCCGCTCGATCATCGCGCGCGGCGCAGCCGAGCCGCCGATCGTCACGACCTTCAGATGCTGCGGCGTTTCACCGGTCTCGTCGATATGCTGGAACATCGCGAACCACACGGTCGGCACGCCCGCCGTATGCGTCACCTTCTCGCGGTTCATCAGGCCGCACAGCGTCTTGCCGTCATTTACCGCCGACATGACCAGCTTGACCCCCGCCATCGGCGCGGCAAAGGGCAGGCCCCAGCCGACGGCATGGAACATCGGCACCACCGGCAGCACCACCGCCTGGGTCGACAGGTCGAACACGGCAGGCTGCAGCTCCGCCATCGCATGGATCATGGATGAGCGGTGGGTATAGAGCACCCCCTTCGGATTGCCCGTCGTGCCGCTGGTATAGCAGAGCATGCACGGCTCACGCTCGTCACCCTCGACCCAGGTGTAGTTGCCGTCTTCGGCGCCGATCACTGCCTCGAAGCTGTCCGGCCCTTCGCCATCGAACACGATATAATGCTCGATCGTCTTCCATTGCGGCTTCAGCTTGTCGACGATCGGCTGGAACATGCGGTCATAGATCAGCACGCGATCCTCGGCATGGTTGCCGATATAGGCGAGCTGATCCTCGAACAGCCGCGGGTTGATCGTGTGGACGATGCCGCCCATGCCGATCGTGCCATGCCACGCGACCAGATGGCGGCTGTGGTTCATTGCCAGCGTCGCCACGCGGTCGCCCTTGCGGATCCCGCGCCGCTCCAACGCTTGCGCCAGCTTGCGGCTATCCCGCGCGACCCCGGCCCAGTTGGTCACCGTCTCGCTGCCATCGGCCCAGCGGCTGACAATTTCGCGCGACCCATATTCGCGCTCGGCATGCTCGATCACCCGAGGTACCCGAAGCTCGAAATCCTGCATCGCGCCCAGCATCATTCTCTCCTTGGTCGTACGGCTTTCCGTATTCGTAAGGCCATCCTGTCCGTTCGAGAGCGGTGATGCAAGGGGAAGCGCGTCAGCTCGCGAGCGCCAGCCGCGGCTGTTCCGTCGGCTTGAGTTCGGCGCGCTCGATCCCCGGCAAGCCCTCGATCCGCGTCGCCAGTTCGCCGTCGAGCCGGAAATTGCGCCCCAGCACCAGCTCCGCCTCGCCACCATCGGGCAGCGGCGCGTCGATCACGACCTCGCACCGCCCGCCGCGCGCATCCTCCAGCAATTTGGCGACCGCCGTCAGCGCTCCGGCCTCGCGCACCGCCATGCGCAGCGTCAGGCGTACGTCCTTCGCCATTCCCTCGAAGGGCTGCACCTTGCGCACCGTCACGCGCGCGCTGTCCTCACCCGGGCGCCGGTCGAGCTCGACCGTGAGGATACCGCAGCCGCCGACGCGCGCCGCATCCTCCATCTCCTTGGCGGTGAACTCCTCGAAACAGGTGCACGGCACCGTTCCGCTCGCGTCGGACAGCGTCGCCATCATGTAGCGTTTGCCGCGCGCGGAGGTGCGCCAGCGCGCATCCTCGATCAGCGCGGCGATGGTGGCACCGGCACGCCCGCCCTCGGCGATCTCGATCTCGTTGAGGCTGGCGATACTCCGCGCCGAATGCAGCTTGGCGAGGTGCTGGTAGCGGTCGAGCGGATGCGCCGAGAAGAAGAAGCCGAACGCCTCCTTCTCCGCCTCAATCCGCTGGCCCAGCGTCCAGTTGGCGCTCTTGGGCAGTTGGATCGCCGATCCCACCGGCTCGGCCTCACCGAACAGACCGCCCTGCCCGCTGGTGCGGTTCTCATGCGTGCGCTGTGCCACCGCCATGATCGTCTCGGCGGCGGCATGGACCTTGGCGCGATCCGGCGCGACGCTGTCGAACGCCCCCGCCCCGGCCAGCGCCTCGACCTGCCGCTTGTTGAGCAGGCGCGGGTCGACCCGGCGCGCGAAATCGTCCAGGCTCTGGAACCGCCCCTTGGCCTGCCGCTCCTCGACCAGCAGCTCCATCGCCCGCTCGCCCACGCCCTTCAGGCCCGCCAGCGCATAACGCACGGCGAACCCGTCGCCATGCTCGGCGACCGAGAACTCGGCCTCGCTCGCGTTGATGTCGGGCGGCAGGCACGGCGTCCCCAACCGCTTCATATCCTCGACGAACACCGCCAGCTTCTCGGTCTGGCCGAGTTCGAAGCACATCGACGCGGCGTAGAATTCGTGCGGATAATGCGCCTTCAGCCACGCGGTGTGATAGGCGAGCAGCGCATAGGCCGCCGCGTGCGACTTGTTGAAGCCATAGCCTGCGAACTTGTCGATCAAGTCGAACAGCTCATTGGCCTTGGCTTCGGAGATGTTGTTGACCTTGGCACAGCCCTCGACGAACAGCGCGCGCTGCGCGTCCATCTCCGCCTTGATCTTCTTGCCCATCGCGCGGCGCAGCAAATCCGCGCCACCGAGCGAATAGCCGGCCAGGATCTGCGCGGCCTGCATCACCTGTTCCTGATAGACGAAGATGCCGTAGGTTTCCTTAAGAATCCCCTCCAGCAACGGGTGCGGATATTCGATCGGCTCCAGCCCCTGCTTACGCCGCCCGAACATCGGGATATTGTCCATCGGACCCGGGCGATAGAGCGAGACGAGCGCGATGATGTCGCCGAAATTGGTCGGCCGCACCGCCGTCAGCGTCCGCCGCATCCCTTCGGATTCGAGCTGGAACACGCCCACCGTCTCACCGCGCTGAAGCAGTTCGTACACCGCCGGATCGTCCCAGCCGAGCGCGGCGAGATCGATGCTGATGTTGCGCGCGGCGAGCAGGTCGACCGCCTTTTGCAGCACCGACAGCGTCTTGAGGCCAAGGAAGTCGAACTTCACCAGCCCCGCGCCCTCGACATATTTCATGTCGAACTGCGTCACCGGCATGTCCGAGCGCGGGTCGCGGTACAGCGGGACCAGCTCGGCCAGCGGACGGTCGCCGATGACCACGCCCGCCGCGTGGGTGGACGAGTGGCGCGGCAGGCCTTCCAGCCGCATGGCAAGGTCGATCAGGTGACGGACATCGGTCGCGCCGTCATATTCCGCCTTGAACTCGCTCACTCCGTTGAGCGATCGCGACAGCGTCCATGGATCGGTCGGGTGGTTGGGCACCAGCTTGGCGAGGCGATCGACCTGGCCATAGCTCATCTGCAGCACGCGCCCGGTGTCCTTGAGCACCGCGCGCGCCTTCATCGTTCCGAAGGTGATGATCTGCGCGACCTGATTGCGCCCATATTTCGCTTGGACGTAGCGGATCACTTCGCCACGCCGGGTTTCGCAAAAGTCGATGTCGAAGTCGGGCATCGACACGCGTTCCGGGTTCAGGAAGCGCTCGAACAGCAGCCCCAGCGCCAGCGGATCGAGGTCGGTGATGGTCAGTGCCCATGCGACCACGCTGCCCGCACCCGAACCACGCCCCGGCCCCACCGGGATCCCGTTCGCCTTGGCCCATTTGATGAAGTCCGCGACGATCAGGAAGTAACCGGGGAACCCCATCTGCACGATGATGTCGGTTTCGAACGCCAGCCGGTCGAAATATTCCTGTCGCTTGGCCGGATCGGTGATGCCGGCATATTCAAGCCGCGCCTCCAGCCCCGCGCGCGCATCCGCACGCAGCTGCGCTGCCTCACCCTCGATATCGCCGGCCAGGCTGGGGAGGATCGGCTTGCGCTTGGGCGCGGCAAAGGCACAGCGCTGCGCCACCACCAGCGTATTGTCGATCGCCTCGGGCAGGTCGTCGAACAGCCGCTTCATCTCGGTCGCAGGCTTCATCCACGCATCGGGCGAGGAGCGCTGGCGATCGTCGCTCGCGACATAGGCAGAGCCCGCAATGCACAGCATCGCGTCATGCGCCTGATGGAAGTCGGGCACGGCATAACAGGCCGGATTGGTCGCTACGATCGGCAGGCCGCGCGCGTAGGCGAGGTCGAGCAGCTTGGGCTCGGCGCGCGCCTCGACCTCGTCCAGCCGCCGGATGATCTCGATGTAGAGCCGGTCGCCGAACAACGCCTGCAGCCGGTCAGCATAGGCCAGCGCGGCATCTTCCTGCTCCTCGGCGAACAGACGCGCCAGCGCGCCCTCACGCCCGGCGGTCAGCGCGATCAGCCCGTCGGTGCGCCCCTCCAGCGCCGAAAAGGGAACATGTGCGTCCTTCTCGATCGGCCGGTCGAGATGCGCCATCGACACCAGGTGGCAGAGATTCTGATAGCCCGCCTCATCCTGCGCAAACAGCGCCAGCCAGTCGAGCGGCGGGGTGACGCCATCGGGCATGTCGGGCCGTTCGATGCAGAGCAGGCTGCCGATGATCGGTTGCACCCCTGCCTTCTTCGCCGCATCCGAATAGGGCATCGCGGCATAGAGCCCGTTGCGATCGCACAGCCCCGCCGCCGGAAACCCAAGTTCCCGCGCCCGCGAAGCAATCGCCTTCGGCTCGATCGCGCCCTCCAGCATCGTGTAGGCGGAAAAGACGCGAAGGGGCACGAAACCGGAATGGGGCATGGGGGCGGTTATATGGCCCCGAACGCGACAGGGCAAAGCGACCGGTCGCGTTTTCCACAGCTAATCGCGGCGAAACCCAATCGTCACCCCCGCGAAAGCGGGGGCCCATCTCGTGCGCCTACCGCACGCCGCACGGGTGCGATTGCGGATGGTCCGGGAGATGGGCCCCCGCGTTCGCGGGGGTGACGGTGAAGTGCGCCTAAAGCAGCTTCTCGATATCCGCCGCGATATCCTCGGGCTTGGTCTGCGGGGCATAGCGTTCCACGACGTTCCCGTCCCGGTCGATCAGGAACTTGGTGAAGTTCCACTTGATCCCCTCGGTCCCGAACAAGCCCGGCGCTTCCTTCTTGAGCCAGCGATACAGCGGCGCGGCGTCCGCACCGTTGACGTCGATCTTGCCGAACACGGGGAAGGTCACGTCATAGGTCAGCGAACAGAAATTCGCGATCTCCGCCGCGTCCCCCGGCTCCTGCTCGCCAAACTGGTTGCAGGGAAAGCCAAGCACTTCGAACCCGCGGGTGCCATAGCGGCGGTGCAGCTCCTCCAGCCCGGTATATTGCGGCGTAAACCCGCATTTCGATGCGACATTGACGATCAGCAGCACCTTGCCCGCATAAGCCGACAGGTCGGTTTCCTCGCCACTGGCTGCGGTAACGGGAATTTCGGTGATCGCAGTCACATTCGCCTCCTAATCGCTGATCAAATCTTCCGGCCGCACGATCCCATAGATATCGGCAAACGCGATCATCCCGCTCCCGCCCGTCGGTCCGGCCGGAAATCTGCTGTCGGCAGCATTGTCGCGGTTATCGCCCAGCACGAAGAAGCGCCCCGGCGGCACGGTGACTTCAGCCATCTCGTCACCCCTTGTCACGCCGGAATCCAGCACGCGATACGCAGCGCGCGATCCCGGAAGCTGCTCGGTCAAGATACGCGCGTCGACACCGTCAATCGTCATGGCCCCTGCGTCCGCTTGCGGGACGGCCTTTCCATTCAGCACGACCCGCCCGTCCCGCATCGCAATGCGGTCGCCCGGAAGTCCGATCACGCGCATCACCCATTTACTGTCCCCAACCGCGAACACCGCAACGTCACCCCGGCGAAGCGCCTCGGCCGGAGTCTTGCGTGCCATGATCGTGGTCTTTGGTCGCAGTGTCGGCGCCATGCTTTCCGACGCGACCCGCAACCTTTGAAAGGGCAGACCGCCATGCTGGATCAGGGTTACGGCGCCATAGCCCGCCAGGCCGAGCATCCCCGCGCCGAGTGCCAGCAGCAGCCCAGTGCCGAGCTTCACTCCAGATACCCCTCATGCAACCGCACGACGCGGTCCATCTTTGCCGCCAGCCGCTCGTTGTGCGTTGCGATCAGCGCCGCCGCGCCCTCGCCGCGCACCAGCCGCAGGAATTCGGCGAGCACCACGTCTGCAGTCTTTTCGTCCAGATTGCCGGTCGGCTCGTCCGCCAGCACCAGCGCCGGGCGGTTGGCGAGCGCGCGGGCGACCGCGACGCGCTGCTGCTCGCCACCCGACAGCTGGCTCGGGCGATGCGTCAGCCGGTGGCCCAGGCCCAGCGCCGTCAGCAGCGCCTCGGCCCGCGCGCGCGCATCGGCATGGGTCGCATTCTGGATCAGCTGCGGCAGCACGACATTCTCGGTCGCGTCGAAATCGGGCAGCAGATGGTGGAACTGATAGACGAAGCCGAGCTTGTCGCGCCGCGTCAGCGTGCGTTCGTGGCTTTGCAGCTGCGCCACCTCGATGCCCGCGATGCGGATCGATCCCTCGAACCCGCCTTCGAGCAAGCCGACCGCCTGCAACAGCGTCGATTTGCCCGAGCCTGACGGCCCCAACAGCGCGACGATCTCGCCCGGCGCAACCGACAGGTCGATGCCGCGCAGCACCTCGATCGTCGCATCGCCCTGCGTAAAGGCGCGGCGCAGGCCCTGGGTCTGGAGGACGGCTTCACTCATAACGCAGCACCTGTACCGGATCGGTGCTCGCCGCCTTGAACGCGGGGTAGAGCGTGGCAAGGAAGCTGAAGCCCAACGCCATCAGCGCGATGCTGGCGACCTCCACCGGGTCGGTCTTGGCGGGCAATTCGGTCAAGTAACGCATCGACGGGTCCCAGATTTCCTGCCCTGTGATGAAGCCGAGGACGCTCAACACCCCCTGGCGGAAATAGAGCAGGATGAAGCCGAGGATCAGGCCGGCGACGATCCCCAGCCCGCCAATCGCGGTGCCCACCGTCACGAATATCTTGATCAGCCCGCTGCGCGTTGCGCCCATCGTCCGCAGGATCGCGATGTCGCGGGTCTTGGCGCGCACCAGCATGATCAACGACGACAGGATGTTGAACACCGCGACGAGGATCAGGATCGACAAAACCGTAAACGTCACCAGCCGGTCCACCGCCAGCGCCTCGAACAGAGTCGCGTTGAGCGTACGCCAGTCGGACAGCTGCGCGCTCTGCACGACCTTTTGCGCGAGCGGGGCGAGGATTTCACCGACCCGGTCGGGGTCTTCGGTGTCGATCTCGACCATGCTGACCGCATCGCCCATCAGCAGCAGCGTCTGCGCCGTTTCCATCGGCATGACCACGAACGCCTTGTCATAGTCATAGACCCCGACCTCGAAAATCGCGGCGACGCGGTACGACACGATGCGCGGCACGGTGCCGAATGGGGTCGAGGGCCCCTGCGGGCTGATCAGCTGAACGCTGCTGCCCAGTGATGCACCGAGAGTCATGGCAAGGCGCGATCCGATCGCGATACACTCGCAGTCCGGGGTCAGATCGGCCATCCGGCCCATCACGACATTGCGGTTCAGCGTCGGATTGGCGCGCAGGTCGCCGACGGTCATGCCGCGAATCAGCACGCCTTCGACGCGGCCTTGGAAGCTCGCCATCAACGGCTGCTCGATCAGCGGCGTGGCGGTCGTCACGCCCGGCGTCTTGCGCGCCTCGGCCACCACCTCACGCCAGTCGCGCAGCTGCCCGCCATAGCCCTGCACCACCGCATGGCCATTCAGCCCGGTGATCTTGTCGAACAATTCGGCGCGAAAGCCATTCATCACGCTCATCACGATGACCAGCGCGGCGACGCCCAGCATCACCGCGACCAGACTGATCGACGCGACCAGCGCGATAAAGGCCTCGCCCCGGCCTGGCAGCAGGTACCGGCGCGCGATCATGCGTTCATATCGGGAAAGGAACATGGCGCGGTGTTAGGGGGTGGCGAGGGCACAAGCAATCGCGCTGTTGCCGAATCAACACAGGGTTGCCGCAAAGAGTCACGACGCGCCCATCGCCCCGTGACAAGCGCCACATGCCATCCTAGCAAAAGCGCCACGAAGCAATGGCAACGGCCGTGGTTCGGGGAGGCTCTTCAGCCCCGCCTTGAAAAGGGCGCGCGGGCAGAAGTGGCCACTTAAGGGGGCTGACGAGGCATCGTCACGCAGGGGCCCGGGTCGGAAACGGCCCGGGCCTTTGGCATTTCTGGACCAGTTGATCTGATCGTCTATCGTCGCCCCGGCCTTGAGCCGGGGCTGGGCTTTCTGAAAGCATCAACGAGAGGCAGCCCTGCCCCGGATCAAGTCCGGGGCGACGAGGTCGATGCGCCTCCGGTCGGCGCGCAAGGTTCGGGGAGGAAGCCTTGGGAGCCATCCCGGCCCCCTCCCCTGTCCGGTGCCGTCCTGCGCTCGCGTGCAGGAGCGCAGGCCGACTCCAGACATCGGATCAGAAGTTGAAGCTCAACGTCCCGCCCCAGGTGCGCGGATCACCCACATTGCCCGCGATCAGCCCGGTATTGCCGGGAGTCGTCGCCAGCACATCGAAATATTGGACATCGAACGCGTTGCGGACCCAGGCGAAGACATTGATCCCGTCATCGGTGCGATACCCCAGCCGCACATTGGTCAGCGCATAACCCTCGATATCGGTGTAGATCGAACGCGAGGCGTTGGACGAGAATTTGGAGCGCGTGCTTGCATCCACGCCCAGATACACCTCTCCGCTCTTGCCCAGGATCGACGCCGGCTGGTTCGCCTCGCCCCCGAACGAGAACGCCCAGTTTGAGATACCCGGCAACCACTGCCCCGAAATGTCGCACGCGATCGGGCTGTTGGTGCCGGGCGTGCCCGGTGCGCCGATTACTGCGCCGCTGCCTCCACCCGCCAGTTCGGGCGGGCATGGCGCGTTGGTGAATTCGACATATTCGTGATCGGTATAGGCGCCATTGGCATAGAGGCTGAAGCGCTCGCTCGGCCGAATCGAGAAATCGACCTCGACGCCGCGCACGCGCACCTCACCGGCATTCGCAAGATAGCCGCGCAGCGTCGCGTTCGCGCCGTCATTGACCAGCGCCTGATAGTCCTTGATCGCGGTCCAGAAGCCGGTGGCGTTGAGCGTCACCTTGCGATCCCAGAACTGAGTCTTCGCGCCCAGCTCGAAATGATCGACCTGCTCCGGCTTGACCTGCGCGAACTGGGTCTGCGCAACGCCATTGACCACGGGCACGCCGTTCAGGTTGAGCCCACCCGATTTGAACGTGTGAGCATAGGTCGCATAGAGCAGCACATCCCTGCTCGGCGCGTATGATGCAGTCAGGTCATATGACACGTTCCATGCGCGATAGGCTTCATCGCGAAACGCCTGCGGGGTCAGCGCCGCGCGCTGTTCGATCTGACGCGCCGTGCCACCGGTCGCGGGCACCAGATTTCCCTGCCCGTCCCGGACGATCGACACATAGCTGCCGACCTTGTCGTCATAGTTCAGCCGCACGCCCGGCGAGAGGGTGAGCTTGTCCGTGAGCTGCCAGTTGAGCTTGCCGAACAGCGCGCCGCTGAAATTCTTGAGGCGGATATCGTTCGATGCGGTCAACCCGTCGAGCACCGTCGGATCGTTCGACAGCGCATTGCTGGGATTGATCAGCCAGCGACTGGCCGCGCTCCCCTGACGCTGGGTGCCGGTGGTGTGGATGTCCTGATAGAAAGCGAAGGCACCCAGCACATAGTCGAACCCGTTGCCATCCCCGGCATAGCGGACTTCCTGCGTGAACTGGTCCTGCCGCGTCGGGTTCTGCGACAAGGTGGTGATCGGCAGACCGGTGAAGTCGCGGTCATTGGCCGGGAGCCAGTCCCAGAAGCGCCACGCGGTGACCGAAGTCAGCGTACCACTGCCCAGATCGAGTTCGCCGCGCAGCGACACCCCGCCCAGCGTGTTGGTCGCGTTGAGATCGGCATCGAGATCGGTCAGCCGATCGAACGGGTTGGTGCTCGGCACGGTATAGCCGAACGCAGCCGTCAGCGCCGGATATTGCCGCGCCGCCGCGCGCTGAGTCGGGCCATAGCGGACATAGATTTGCGCGCAGCATTCGGGATCCTGCCGGTTGTAATCCGCGCTCAGCGTCAGATCGAGCGCATCGCTCGCGCGCCACAGGATTGCACCGCGCAGGCCGATATTGTCCTGCTCGTTCACATAATTGCCGGTGGCGACGTTATAGATCGTGCCGCGCCGCCCGGTTACCGCAACGCCAAACCGCGCCGCCACGTTTTCGCCCAGCGGGCCTGAGATCGACGCCTTGGCCTGTTTGAAGCCCAGGCTGCCCAGGCTGCCCAGGCTTACCTCGGCCCGGCCCTCGAAATTGAAGCTCGGCGCCTTGGACGTGATGCTGATCGCACCGGCGACGGTGTTCTTGCCGTACAGGGTACCCTGCGGCCCGCGCAGCGTTTCGACCTGCTGCACATCGAGGAAATCGAGCGTCGCGACCGCGACCCGGCTGAAATAGACCTGGTCGATATACACCCCGACGCCCTGATCGATCCCGTCATTGGTCAGGCCCAGCGGCGCACCGAGGCCACGGATATTGACCGAGGAGTTGCGCGGATTGGTCGAGTAGAATTGCAGCGTCGGCTGAAGCTGGGCGAGCCGCGCGACGTTGAAGCTGCCGGTATTGTCCAGTTCCTTGACCCCGACGACGGAGATCGGGATCGGAACGTCCTGTGCCTGCTCGCTCCTGCGGCGCGCGGTGACCACGATTTCCGACGCCGCGGTGCTGCGCTGGACATCCTCTTCGTCGCGCCGGGCCTCACCCGGCACGGTGGGCGGCGCGGTTTCCTGAACCGTCACATCCGCCCCTTCCTGCGCAACGACCGGCGCCGCGGATGACAGCAGCAACAGCGATAAACTGGTCAGGCTCATTGGAAACTCCCCTTGTGGATCGTGCGCCTTAAACTCCACTGATACACTAGGGTTTAACCAGACAGGATTTCTATTCCCAGTCTATTGATAGGCTTTATACCGCAATAATCTCTCGGCTCATCGCTCTTGAAAGCCGGATCACAGTTCCCAAATCTCACGCGTTCGGTGCCGTCAGGGCCGGACAAACCTGGCATCGCGGATGAACCGGATGCCGCAAGACGTTGAAATTGCTCATTGGAGGATTACGCTATGCGTCAGATTGATTTGACCCCCTTCCGCCGCTCGACGATCGGCTTTGACCGGCTCTTCGACATGCTCGAAGCAACCGCGCGCCAGTCCAGCAGCGAGAATTATCCCCCCTTCAACCTCGAACGCGTGTCGGATGACCGCTATCGCATCACGATCGCCGTCGCCGGGTTCAAGGCTGACGAGATCGAGATCGTCGCCCAGCAGAACCTGTTGCAGGTCACGGGCAAGAAGGGCGAGACCCAGGACAACAACCCCGCCCAGATGCTGCATCTCGGCATCGCCAATCGCGGGTTCGAGCGCCGCTTCGAGCTGGCCGACTTCGTGCGCGTCGAGAGCGCGGACCTGACCGACGGCCTGCTCGTGATCGAGCTGGTGCGTGAGGTTCCCGAGGCGATGAAGCCGAAGAAGATCGCCATCGGCGGCGGCAGCGACACGACCGCGATCGAGCATCGCGACGTCGCCTGATAACCACCCCCCGGCGGCGCGCTGACCCCTTGCGCACCGCCAACAAAGAGGGCGTCCGAACTGCGGTTCGGACGCCCTTTTTTTGTGCGCTCAGGAAATGATGTTCAAACCAGCCGCGACTGCCGCACCGCCGCTTCGATGAAGCTGGCGAACAGAGGGTGCGGATCGAACGGCTTGGATTTCAGCTCCGGGTGGAACTGCACCCCGACGAACCACGGATGGTCGGGCCGCTCGACGATTTCGGGCAGCATCCCGTCCGGCGACAGGCCGGAGAAGACCAGCCCGCCGGCCTCCAGCCGCTCGCGATAGCCGGTGTTGACTTCATACCGGTGCCGATGGCGCTCACTGATGGCATCGGTGCCATAGATCGACGCGACGACCGAGTTGCCGTCGAGCTTCGCAGGGTACGCGCCGAGCCGCATCGTGCCGCCCAGATCGCCGCCCTCCTCGCGCTTTTCGATCCCGTCGGCGCTCATCCATTCGGTGATGATGCCCACCACCGGCTCCTGCGTCGCGCCGAATTCGGTCGACGAAGCCCCCTCGATTCCGGCCAGGTTCCGCGCACCCTCGACGCACGCCATCTGCATGCCGAAACAGATGCCGAAATAAGGCACCTTGCGCTCACGCGCGAAGCGGACGCTGGCGATCTTGCCCTCCGCGCCGCGCGATCCGAACGCGCCGGGAACCAGGATGGCGTGGCACGGCTCAAGATTCGCCGCGACCTCGGCATCGTCGCCCTTCTCGAACAGCTCGGCGTCGATCCAGCGGATGTTGACCTTCACCTTGTTGGCGATGCCACCATGTACCAGCGCCTCGTTGAGGGACTTGTACGCATCCGGCAGGCCGACATATTTGCCAACCACACCGACCGTGACCTCGCCCTCCGGGTTGAACAGGCGATCCGTAATCTCGGTCCAGCGCGACAGATCGGGCGCCGCACCCGGCTCGATCCCGAATGCGCGCAACACTTCGCTGTCCAGCCCCTCGGCATGATATTGCAGCGGCACGGCATAGATGCTCGGCGCGTCGAGCGCGGGGATGACCGCGCTCGCGGGGACGTTGCAGAATTGCGCGATCTTCGCGCGCTCGCTCGCCGGCAGCGGCTTTTCGGCGCGGCATACCAGCACATCGGGCTGCACGCCCAGCGAGGCCAGCTCGCGCACGCTATGCTGGGTCGGCTTGGTCTTCAGCTCGCCCGCCGCCGCGATGTACGGCACCAACGTCACATGGATGCTGATCGACTGGCCCCGGCCCAGCTCGTTCTTGAGCTGACGGATCGCTTCGATGAACGGCAGCGATTCGATGTCACCCACGGTGCCGCCGATCTCGCACAGCACGAAATCCAGATCCTCGGTCTCCGCCTGGGCAAAGTCCTTGATCGCGTCGGTCACGTGCGGGATCACCTGCACGGTCGCGCCCAGATAGTCACCGCGCCGCTCGCGCTCGATGATCGTCTTGTAGATGCGGCCCGATGTGACATTGTCCGACTGGCGGCTGGCGACACCCGTAAACCGCTCATAATGGCCAAGATCGAGGTCAGTCTCTGCCCCATCGTCGGTCACATAGACTTCGCCATGCTGATAAGGCGACATCGTGCCCGGATCGACGTTCAGATAGGGGTCGAACTTGCGGATGCGGACCTTGTAGCCGCGCGCCTGGAGCAGCGCAGCGAGGCTTGCGGCCATCAGGCCTTTGCCAAGCGAGGAGACCACGCCGCCGGTGATGAAGATATACCGCGTCATGGGAGTCACCGCTTATCCTTCAAGCACGAGTTGGGGCAAGCGCCCGACTCCGGACGCCGCCAAATAAAGTTTGTAAATGCCGCTTAGTTGGCGAGCGGGACCGCGCTGTTGTCCGCCGGCGCAGCGGGAACCGGCTGAGTGGCCGGCGCGGTCTGCGTGGTTGGAGCCGCCGCGCGGCTGGTGTCGATCGCGGTATCGCCGCGGGTCGCCGCCAGCACGGCCAGTGTGATGCTCATCACCACAAAGGCACCGGCCAGGATCGCCGTCGCACGGGTCAGGAAATTGGCGGCGCCGCGCGCCGACATCAGGCCCGAGGGGCTGCCGCCCGTGGTCAGGCCGCCGCCTTCCGACTTCTGCATCAGGATCGTCGTCACCAGCAGAAATGCGATGACGGCATGAACGACGAGGAGGAAGGTGAACAGCATGGCGGTCTTTCTCGGGAAAGCGGCCACATAGGCAACCCGGGGGCGCGGATCAACCGTCGATCGCCATCCGGGGTCGCGCAGGGATTGTCACCGAAACGGAACATTTCGTCATCGTGCTGAAACCCGATGACCATCGGGACGTTTATCAAGCTGAATGACCGGCTTCTTCCGGACCTGTAACGATAAGACGAGTAGCGCGATGAACGCAATGACCGACCCTTCGCTGGACCAGTGGAAATCGACATTGATCGATTATGTCCGTTCCGGCGAACCCGATTTGACCAATCGCCAGATGGCGTTGATGCTGCTGGTCTATCTTGACCCGGGTCCGCACACGGTGCGCGGCCTGGCCCGCGCGCTCAACGTGTCGAAGCCTGTAGTCACACGCGCCTTGAACAGGCTGGGCGCTCTAAGCTATCTGCGCCGCCAGCGCGATGAAACGGACAAGCGGAACATCTTCGTCGCGCGCACACCTGAAGGGGCGGAGTTTCTTGCAGAATTCGGACAATTCGTTACCGGCGACGGCGTCACCAGCAGCAGTAGACAATCCGCCTCGGCGTAACCGATTCGCACTGAGCGGCCGCTCGATTGCGCTGGATCCCCGGCGCGAGGCTGCGCGCCGCGACCTTGCCGATGTGCGCCTCGCCGACCGTGTGTTCGCGCCGCATTATGCCGCGCCGCTGCAACGGATCGCCACCAAGGCCACCGCGCTGCGCTTCGCGCGCGATCTGGAGTCCGAACAGCTGGCTGTACTGAACCCGGGCGAAGTGTTCGAGGTCCTGGAGCTTTCTGGCGGCCTCGCCTGGGGCAGCGCCCCGGCACGGCAGCTGGTGGGCTATGTCGCCGCCGGCGATCTGGGGCTGCCGGCATGACCGTCACCGTCTTCATCGATGGTGCCGCCGGAACCACCGGCCTGGAAATCCGCGACCGGCTGTCGCACCGCGCCGAGATCGAGCTGATCACGCTGGCAGACGCCGATCGCAAGGATGCGGACAAGCGCGCTGCCGCTCTGAACGACGCAGACTTTGTGATCCTGTGCCTGCCCGATGATGCCGCGCGCGAAGCCGTCGCGCTGATCGACAATTCGCGCACCCGCGTCATCGACGCATCGACCGCGCATCGCGTCGCCGAGGGTTGGACCTATGGCTTTGCCGAGCTGGAACCGGCTCAGGCTAACGCGATCGCCGAAGCCTCGCGCGTGTCAAATCCCGGCTGCTGGCCGACCGGCTATCTCGCGCTTGTCCGCCCGCTTGTTCGTGCGGGCCTAATCCCGGCGGACTGGCAGTTGAGCACCGGCGGCGCATCGGGCTATTCGGGCGGGGGCAAGGCGATGATCGCCGAGTTCGAGGATGGGTCGGAGCCGACGGGCTTCCGCGCCTATGGCCTCAACCTCGACCACAAGCATCTGCCCGAAATGCAGAAGCACGCCCGAATGGAGCATGCCCCGATCTTCATGCCCGCGGTCGCCCATGCCTATCGCGGTATGCTGGTCGAAGTGCCGCTGGCGCTCGCCGCACTGCCCCGCAAGCCTTCACCGACGCAGATCCTGCACACGCTCGCCGATGCCTATCGCGACTCGCCGATTGTCCGCGTGATCGACGATGCCGAGACGACGCTGGTGCGGCTCGAAGATGATGCCGGGACCGACCGGCTGACGATCCGCGTGTTCGGCAATGCCGAACGCGGCCAGGCGCGCCTGATCGCGACGCTCGACAATCTCGGCAAGGGTGCTGGCGGCGCGGCGGTCCAGAACCTCAACATCATGGCCGGGTTCGATCCGACGGCAGGTCTGGTGCTTTAGCACCGAATAGGTATGCGCGGCTTCGCAAGCCGCGCATCCGCTGCTAGGGCGGCGACGACGACACATTGGGAGGATCGATGCGACAGCCTTTCGGCAAGCTGCTGCTGTTCGGAGCCACGGGTGACCTGGCCCAGCGCATGCTGATTCCCTCGCTCTACGGCCTCCATGCGGACAATCTTCTGCCCGAAGGTCTGACGATCACGGGTACCGCGCGGTCAACGCTGTCAGATGCCGAATATCGCGACTTCTGTGCCAAGGCGCTGGAAACCTACCTGCCCGAAGATCGCAAGGATGCCGCCGCAATCGCCGCGTTCCTTGCCCGCGTGCAATATCAGCCGCTCGATGTGTCGACGATCGAAGGCTATGACGCGCTGGCCACCAAGCTTGGCGACATTTCCGATGGCCTCGCCATCTTCCTGTCCACGGCACCCAAATTCTTCGAGCCAACGATCAAGGGGCTCGCTTCCGCCGGGCTCGCCGGACACAATGTCCGCATCGGCCTCGAAAAGCCGCTCGGCACCGACCTGCCGTCGAGCCGCGAGATCAACGACGCCGTCGCATCGGTATTCCCCGAGGACCGCACGTTCCGCATCGACCATTATCTGGGCAAGGAGACCGTCCAGAACATCCTCGCGCTGCGCTTCGGCAATTCGCTGTTCGAGCCGGTGTGGAACGCCGCCGGCATCGACCATGTCCAGATCACAGTCAGCGAGACCGTCGGGCTGGAGGGGCGCGCAGGCTATTATGACGATGTCGGCGCGCTGCGCGACATGGTCCAGAATCACATTCTTCAGCTGCTCGCGCTGATCGCGATGGAGCCGCCAGCGCGCTTCAACGGCACCGCAATCCGCGACGAGAAGGTCAAGGTACTGCGCTCGCTCCGCCCGATTGCGGGGCAGGACGCTGCAAACCTGACCGTCACTGGCCAGTATACGGACGGCGCATCGACCGGTAAGATCGTCGCGGGTTACGCCGAGGAGCTGGAAAAGCCCTCGAAGACCGAGACATTTGTCGCGATCAAAGCGCATGTCGACAATTGGCGCTGGCAGGGCGTCCCCTTCTACCTGCGCACCGGCAAGCGGATGACCGAACGGCGCAGCGAGATCGTCGTTCAGTTCAAGCCGGTCCCGCACTCGATCTTCGCCGAGCGCGGCGGCGTGCTCCAGTCGAACACGCTGATCATCCGCATCCAGCCGGAGGAATATGTCCGCCTGCTGGTGATGGCGAAGGAACCGGGCCTTGATCGCGACGGCGTGCGCCTGCGCGAAGTGCCGCTGAACCTCAGCCTGGACACCGAATTTGCCGGGACACGCCGCCGCATCGCCTATGAACGGCTGTTGCTTGACCTGATCGAGGGCGATCCCACCTTGTTCGTGCGCCGCGACGAGGTCGAGGCGCAATGGACCTGGATCGATGCGATCCGCGCGGGATGGGAGTTGGCCGACGTCAAGCCAAAGCCCTATGCTTCAGGCACCTGGGGTCCGTCCGCCGCCATCGCGCTGACCGAACGCGACGGCGTGACGTGGAACGAATAACCCTCATACCGGACTGAAATTTTCCCACTGGAGTAGTTGAAATGGCCGAAGAAATCGAATGGTGGGAGTATGAGGAAGCCAGCGAGTGGGCCGACGCCCTTGCCGGCGACATCGCCTTCATCATCGAAAGCGCGATCGATGCGCGCGGCGGTGCGGTGATCGCGCTGGCGGGTGGCAAGACCCCCGCCCCGGTCTATGAAAAGCTCGCCGCAACAAAGCTCGACTGGAAGCGCGTGACCATCGTGCCCACCGACGACCGGCTGGTCCCGCTCGGCGACCCGCTGTCCAACGTCACCGGCCTTGGCAAGGTGTTCATCCCCAAGGGCGCGCGCGTCGTGCCGCTGGTGAGCGAAAAGGCCGACGACTATAAGGCCGCTGGCCGCGCCGCCGATGCGCGCCTGGCCGATCATCACTTCCCGCTCGATCTCGTCCTGCTCGGCATGGGGACCGATGGCCACACCGCCTCGATCTTCCCCGGCCCCGACTTCGACGAAGCGCTGAATGGCCCCAAGGAGCGCCGCGCGCTCGGCGTCATGCCCGACCCGCTGCCGCCCGAGGCGCCGGTCGCGCGCGTTACCCTGTCGTCCGCCGCCATCGCCAACGCCAAGTCGCTGATGATCGCGATCACCGGGGCTGAGAAGCGCAAGGTGCTCGAAACCGCGATCAAGCAGGGTGCGTCAGGCAGCTACCCGATCGGCCGCGTACTGGCCGAGACCGAACTGCCGGTCGACGTCCACTGGCTGGAGTGATCCCGATGCCGACGCTTCATCCCGAAATCGCCGCCGTCACCGACCGCGTCATCGAACGCTCCAAGGACCGCCGCGCCGCCTATCGCGACCTGATGACGCAGCAGCGCGAAGGCGGTGTCAGCCGCCGTGGCCTTGGCTGCGCCAACCTCGCCCATGCCTATGCGGGGACGGACGAGCAGCGCGATGCGATGAAGCCCGCGAACCGCATGAACATCGGCATCGTCACGGCCTATAACGACATGCTGTCGGCGCATGCGCCCTATTACCGTTATCCCGAACAGATGAAGATCTGGGCGCTGGAAGCAGGGGCCACGGCGCAGGTTGCGGGCGGCGTCCCCGCCATGTGCGACGGCGTGACGCAGGGTTATGCCGGGATGGAGCTGTCGCTGTTCAGCCGCGACACCATCGCGCTGTCAACGGCAGTCGCGCTCAGCCACAATACGTTCGAGGGTGCCGCGCTGCTCGGCATTTGTGACAAGATCGTCCCGGGCCTGCTGATGGGCGCGCTGCGCTTCGGCCACCTTCCGATGATCATGATCCCCGCCGGCCCGATGCGCACCGGCATCGCGAACAAGGAAAAAGCGCGGGTCCGCGAACTCTATGCCGAGGGCAAGGCGAGCCGCGAGGAGCTGCTCGAATCCGAAATCGCCGCCTATCATGGCAAGGGTACCTGCACCTTTTACGGCACCGCCAATTCCAACCAGATGATGATGGAGGCGATGGGCCTGCACGTGCCGGGCGCGTCGTTCATCAATCCGGGCACGAAGCTGCGTCAGGAACTGACCAAGGCCGCAGTGCAACGTCTTCCCCAGATCGGCTGGGACGGCGACGATTACCGCCCGATCGGTGAGGTCGTGGACGAACGCGCGATCGTCAACGCGGCGGTCGTGCTGCTCGCCACTGGCGGATCGACCAACCATCTGATCCACCTGCCCGCCATCGCCCGCAGCGCGGGGATCCTGATCGACTGGGAGGATTTCGACCGGTTGTCGCGCAGCGTGCCGCTGCTGGCGCGCGTCTATCCCAATGGCTCGGCGGATGTGAACGGGTTCGAGGATGCCGGCGGCCCGACCTTCGTGATCCGCGAGCTGCTCAAGGGCGGCATCCTCCATGGCGACACGCTGACCACCTTTGGCGACGGTCTCGCCGCCTATGGCAAGAAGCCCGTTCTTGACGGTGAAGCACTGATCTGGAGCGATCACGAAGCGGTCAGCGGCGACGACACCATCGTCCGCACCATCGACGCCCCGTTCTCGGAGGAGGGCGGCTTCCGCATCCTCTCCGGCAATCTCGGCCGCGCCTGCATCAAGGTCAGCGCGGTCGAGCGCGATCGCTGGACGATCGAAGCGCCCTGCCGCGTGTTCGAAACGCAGCAGGCGGTGCAGGACGCGTTCAAGGCCGGCGAACTCGACCGCGACGTGGTCGTCGTCGTCCGCTTTCAGGGCCCGCGCGCCAACGGCATGCCGGAACTGCACAAGCTCACCCCGCCGCTCGGCGTCTTGCAGAACCGCGGTTTTCGCGTCGCTCTGGTTACCGACGGGCGCATGTCGGGCGCGAGCGGCAAGGTGCCCGCCGCGATCCACCTCTCGCCCGAAGCGCTGGGTGGCGGCCCCATCGGCAAGCTGCGCGACGGCGACCTCGTCCGGCTCTGCGCAGAGGAAGGCATTCTGCAGGCGCTGGTGGACGCAGCTGAATGGGACGCGCGCGACCTTGCCGCCGCGCCCCCGCCCGACCTTGGCAGCGGGCGCGAGCTGTTCGCGATGATGCGTCAGGGCGCGAGCGAGGCCGAAGCCGGCGGATCGGCGATGCTCGCCGCGGCCGGGTTGTGATCGTACGCGCTCACCACAAACCAAACCGTCACCCCCGCGAAAGCGGGGGCCCATCTCCCGCGCCGTCCACCCGGTGAAACGGTCAGGAGATGGGTCCCCGCTTTCGCGGGGATGACGAAGTTAGAGAGGATACAAAGTTGGAAGTCGTAGCGGTCGATATCGGCGGGACCCATGCCCGCTTCGCCATTGCCGAGGTCGAGAATGGCCGCGTCGTCGCGCTGGGCGATCCGGTCACGCAAAAGACCGCCGATCACGCCAGCTTCCAGCTCGCCTGGCAGGCATCGGCGCGCGAATTCGGTCGCCCGATGCCGCGCGCGGCCGCAATCGCGATTGCCTCGCCGATCAATGACGAACTGATCAAGCTGACCAACAACCCGTGGATCATCCGCCCGCCACTGATCCACGAGCGGCTCGACGTCGACAGCTACAGCCTGATCAACGATTTCGGCGCGATCGGCCATGCCGTCGCCCAGCTTCCGGACAGCGACTTCGTGCATCTGTGCGGCCCGGTGACAGCGTTGCCGGAGCGCGGTTCGATCACCGTGTGCGGCCCGGGCACCGGGCTTGGCGTCGCGCAGGTGTTCCGCCCCCCCAGCGGCGGCTATCACGTCATCGCGACCGAAGGGGGGCATATGGATTTCGCCCCGCTCGACAGCATCGAAGACGCCTATGTCCGGCGCCTGCGCTCGACCTATACCCGCGTCTCGGCGGAGCGGATCGTGTCCGGCCCCGGCATCGTCCCGATCTACGAAACGCTGGCGCAGATTGAGGGCAAGGCCGTGCACAGCCTGTCCGACAAGGAAATCTGGACCCTTGCTCTGGAGGGCAAGGACAGCCTCGCCGTCGCCGCGCTCGACCGCTTCTGTCTCAGCCTCGGCGCGGTCGCGGGCGACCTCGCGCTGGCGCATGGCCCGACCGGCGTCGTCATCGCCGGCGGCCTTGGCTTCCGCCTCAAGGATCACCTGCTCGGCTCTGGATTTGCACAGCGTTTCGTCGCAAAGGGGCGCTTCCAGGGATTGATGTCCTCGATCCCCGTCAAGCTGATCACCCACCCCCAGCCCGGCCTCTACGGCGCGGCGGCGGCCTATGCGCAGGAGCATACGCAATGAGCATCGAAACCATCATGCGGACCAGCGCGGTTATCCCCGTCCTCGTCATCGACGACGCGGCGACCGCCCGCCCGCTGGCCGAGGCACTGGTCGCCGGTGGCCTCAAGGTACTCGAAGTCACGATGCGCACCCCCGCAGCGCTCGACGCGATCCGGGAGATGAAGAAGGTCGAAGGCGCGATCGTCGGCGCGGGGACCGTCGTCAATCCCGACCAGTTCGCGCAGGTGATGGACGCAGGCGCCGAATTCATCGTCTCGCCGGGCCTCACCGACCGCCTCGGCCAGGTCATCGTCGAAAGCGGCGTCCCCTTCCTCCCCGGTATCGCCAATGCCGGCGACATCATGCGCGGCTATGACCTCGGCCTGCGCCACTTCAAATTCTTTCCGGCGGAAACCAGCGGCGGGCTGAAGGCGCTCAAGGCGCTCGCCGCGCCGTTTTACGAAGCCAAATTCTGCCCCACCGGCGGCATCACCCCCGCCACCGCCCCCGACTGGCTCGGCTTCGCCCCCGTCCTGTGCGTCGGCGGCAGCTGGGTCACACCGAAGGGCGCGAGCATGGCCGAAGTTGAAGCCCTTGCGCGCGAAGCGGCGGGGATGCGGGGCTAAGGGAGCCTTAGCCGCGCGGTCCAAACACCCGCACGAGCTTCCTCCAGATGATCCGCGGCAGCCACTCGCGGATCATGCTGGCCTCGGTCCGTTTCTCGCTGTCGGCCACGAAGCGATACCAGAGCGGCTTGCGATCGATGAATATTTCGCGCGCGACATACAGCCCGTCGGCATCAAACAGCCCTGCTGAGACCGCAAGTTCCGGCCCGTCCTTCGGCCGATGGAAGATATGCGCGCCACAGACGCTGCAAAAGCCGCGTTCGGCAAACGCGGTCGCCGCATAGACGCGCAACGTCTCCCCCACGATGCGCGCGCCCGGAACTTGAAGTGCCATCCACGGCCCACTGGTCCACCGCCGACACATCCGGCAGTGGCAAACGCCGACATCGTCGCGCGCCGGATCGACAGTCACCGTAACGCCCCCGCACAGACACCGCCCGATTAGGGCAGGCGCAGGGGCCGTCTCGGCCATGCCTACATCTCCCCCCGCGCCCGCCGCAGCGCATACCATTTCTGCACGTTCGCGTTGTGCTGCTCCAGCGTGTCGGCGAAGATGTGCCCGCCGGTGCCATCCGCGACGAAATACAGCGCGTTGGTCGTCTCCGGGTCCAGCACAGCGTCGATGCTCGCGCGGCCGGGATTGGCGATCGGCCCCTCGGGCAGGCCCGCCATCGCATAGGTGTTATACCCGTTCTTCGCCAGCAGTTCGGAACGCAGGATGCGGCGGCCCAGCGGCTTGCCCTTGGTCACCGGGTAGATCACGGTCGGATCGGCCTGCAGCGGCATCCCGCGCTTGAGCCGGTTGGAATAGACGCCTGCGACCATCCGCCGCTCTTCGGGCTTGCTCGTTTCCTTCTCGACGATTGAGGCGAGGATCAACGCCTCCTGCGGGGTGCTCACCGCGATGCTCGGCTTGCGGCGCTCCCATGCCTCGGCAAGATATTTGTCCATCGCGCTCTGCATGCGATCCAGCACCTGCTGCCGCGTGTCGCCGCGATTATAGGCATAGCTGTCGGGCAGAATGCTGCCCTCGATCGGCACTTCGACCTCACCCTCCAGCTGCTCGGCCGCCATCAGCCGCTCATGCACCAGAATCGATGGCATCCCCTCCGGGATCATCACGAAGCGCTGAAGCGTGCGCCCGCCCTGCAGCATCTTGAGCAGGTCGGACTGACTGATCTTCGCTGGCACGCGATATTCGCCCGCCTGGATCGGCGTATCGCCGCCGAACACCCGCGCCATCCACAGGAACAGGTCGGCATCGCGGATCGCGCCCTGCTTCTCCAGCTCGCGCGCGGCGGTGGTGAGGGTCGATCCCTGCGCGACGGTCAGTGTCGTGTTGCGCGTCCCCGGCCCGGCCCCGCCCCATAGCTGCGCCGCCCAGAATGCCGCGCCGACCAGCGCCAGGATCAGGAGAACGCCGAAACAGCCGAACTTGCGCAACGCCAATCTCCGTTCCTGAAAATCTCCCCTCCCGCTTGCGGGAGGGGAACAGACACGCAGCTTAAACCGCCTTCATCACCAGCGACGCGTTGGTGCCACCAAAGCCGAACGAGTTGTTCAGCACCGCCTTCACCTTCCGCTCCTTCGCCTTGTGCGGAACCAGGTCGACGCCCGCGCAATTCTCGCTGGGGTCGTCCAGGTTCAGCGTAGGCGGGACGATCTGGTCGCGCATCGCGAGGATGCAGAAGATGCTCTCCACCGCGCCCGCGCCGCCCAGCAGATGGCCGATCGCCGACTTGGTCGAGCTCATCGACAGGTCGCCGATCGCGTCGCCGAACAGACGGCGCACGCCGCCCAGCTCCAGCTCGTCGCCCAGCGGGGTCGAGGTGCCATGCGCGTTGATGTAATCGATGTCCGACAGGGCCAGGCCCGACTTCTTCATCGCCATCTGCATCGACCGGAACGCGCCCGACCCTTCGGGGTGCGGCGCGGTCACGTGATAGGCATCGCCCGACAGGCCATAGCCGACCACTTCGGCATAGATTTTCGCGCCGCGCGCCTTGGCCCGCTCATATTCCTCGAGCACGACGACACCTGCGCCCTCGCCCATGACAAAGCCGTCGCGGCCCTGATCCCAGGGGCGGCTCGCGCGCCACGGTTCGTCGCGGAAGCCCGTCGACAGCGCACGCGCCTGACCGAAACCGGCAATACCGATCGGGCAGATCGTGCTCTCCGCACCGCCCGCCAGCATGACGTCGGCATCGTCCATCGCGATCATCCGCGCGGCGTCACCGATCGAATGCGCACCGGTCGAGCACGCCGTGACGACCGCATGGTTCGGCCCCATCAGGCCGTATTTGATCGACACCTGACCCGAGATCAGGTTGATCAGCCGGCCATGGACGAAGTGCGGCGACACCCGCTTTGGCCCCTTTTCGGCGAGCACCAGCGATTCGCTTTCGATGCCCGGCAGGCCGCCAATGCCCGACCCGATCGAACAGCCCGCACGGAACCGCTCTTCCTCGCTCATGTCGAGCAGGCCGGCGTCCTCAATCGCCTGTCCGGCGGCGTCGATGCCATAGACGATGAACGGATCGACCTGGCGCTGGATCTTGTGATCGACGCGCTTGCCGGGGTCGAACCCATATTCATGGTCGGCGGGCTTTACCTCACAGGCATAGTTGCTCTGGAAGTCGGTCGCGTCGAACCGCGTGATCGTCCCCGCGCCGGACTTGGCGGCAAGGATGTTTTTCCAGCTGGTTTCGACATCCCCGCCCAGCGGGGTGACAAGGCCGAGGCCGGTGACGACGACGCGGCGCATAGTTACTCTCCGGTGTTGATCGCTACAAAACAAAACGGCTCCCCACCCCTTTCCGGGACCGGGAGCCGTTCGTCAAATCCTGCCCAAGTGGGCGGCCATCCGGGAACCCCGAATTAGCCCTGATTCTCGTCGATAAAGGTGATCGCGTCCTTGACGGTCGTGATCTTCTCGGCGGCATCATCGGGGATTTCGACGCCGAATTCTTCTTCGAACGCCATCACCAGCTCGACGATGTCGAGGCTGTCCGCACCCAGGTCGTCGATGAAGCTCGCATCTTCGGTGACCTTGTCAGCCTCGACGCCGAGATGCTCGACAACGATCTTTTTCACGCGATCGGCGGTCTCGCTCATGTACCCTGTTCCTTCTTGATTAGACCGTTGAAACTCGAATCCTGAACGCACGTAGAACGCCGCCCGCGCCCGCGCAAGGGGGGCCGGGCGGTGTTGGCGCAGGTTAGCGTGTGCGATAGGCGGCTTCGGCTTCGGCCATGATCGACACGCCCGCCAATCCCTGCAGGATCAGTCCGGCAATCGCTCCGCGCTGATCGGCAGCGATGGCATCGATCTTGGCACCGCCCGCGACCAGCGCATTCCACGCGACGGTCATGTCGGCTCCGGCAATCGATCCGCGCGCGACAGCCTGTTGTGCCTCCGGCGACAGCGCGGCATGCGCCGCCTCGATCTGCGCGGTCGTCACCGCGTGGCTGCGCAGCTGGTAGCGTGCATTCGACAGCAGCACCCGACCGGTCAGGTAGCGAAATGCCGCCTGACGGCTCCGCTCGCCCCAGCCATTGCTGCCCTGACAGGCCGCAATGCGCTGGCCAACCATCTGGAATGCCCGCTTTTCGGCATCCGTCTTCGGCTCAAAGCCCGACCGTGCAAGGCTCGCCAGCGCGTCACGATCGATCGTGCGCGGCAGCGTGCGATACGGGCACGCGATCGGCGTCTGATCGCGCGGCCGACGCGCTTCCTCTTCCTGCACGCCACCTGCAAACAGCGCGGCGCTGATCAACCAAAGCGACATGATTATTCCCCTTCCCCCGTCAACGCGGTGCTTACAGCATTGCCATCCCGCCATTCACGTGCAGCGTCTGGCCGGTGACATAACCCGCTTCCTTCGACGCCAGATAGACGACTGCCGCACCGATGTCTTCGCCGCTGCCCAGATCGCCTGCGGGGATCTTGGTGAGCAATGCCGTCTTCTGCGCTTCGGGCAGCACATCGGTCATTGCCGAGCGGATGAAGCCGGGCGCGACGCAGTTCACCGTGATGTTGCGGCTCGCCAGCTCCTGCGCCAGCGCCTTGGACATACCGACCAGGCCAGCCTTGGACGCCGCATAATTGGCCTGCCCCGGATTGCCGGTCGCACCCACGACGGACGTGATCGAGATCATGCGGCCAAACCGCGCCTTCATCATCGGCTTGGCCGCGGCGCGCATCAGGCGGAAGGCAGCCTCAAGGTTGACGCGGATCACCTGATCCCATTCCTCGTCCTTCATCCGCATGGCAAGGTTGTCGCGCGTGACGCCGGCATTGTTGACGAGGATATCGAGCTTGCCGAGCGCCTCGACCGCCGAGGGCACGAGCGCATCGACTGCGGCAGCATCCGACAGGTTGCACGGCAGCGCAATATGCTCCCCGCCCAGCTCGGCGCGAAACGCCTCCAGCTTTTCGGCATTGGACCCCGAAACCGCCAGCCGCGCCCCCTGCGCCGCCAGCGCCTTGGCGATCGCAGACCCGATCCCCCCCGAAGCGCCAGTTACCAGCGCGGTCATGCCTGTAAGGTCGAACATGTTCATTCTCCTCAGAGCGCCTTCTCGAGCGCCTCGATATCATCCATCGTCACCACGCTCGTCACGCCCGCGTCCGGTGCGATCCGCTTGACCATCGGGCCCAGCACCTTGCCGCCCAACTCGACGAACTGCCTCACGCCCGCTTCCTGCATCGCCAGCACCGACTCGCGCCAACGCACCCGGCCGGTGATCTGGTCGACCAGCAGCACCTTTGCCTCCATGCTCCGCGTGACCGGCGCGGCGGTGACATTCGCGTACACCGGAACCATCAGGCCGTCGGTCGTCGTCTCGGCAAGGATCGCGTCCATCGCGTCCGCCGCAGGCTGCATCAGCGAGCAGTGGAAGGGCGCGGAGACGGGCAGCAGAACGCCGCGCTTGATCTCAAAATCCTTGACCATCGCCACCGCACGCTCGATCGCGCCACGATGCCCGGAAATGACCACCTGGGTCGGGTCGTTGTCATTGGCGACCTCGCACACCTCGCCCTCGGCCGCAGCCGCGCTCAGCGCCTCCGCCTTGGCGACATCGGCACCAAGCAGCGCGGCCATCGCGCCCTCACCTACTGGAACCGCCGCCTGCATCGCCTGCCCGCGCGCCTTGAGCAGGGCTGCAGTCTGCGAGAGGTTGAACGCACCCGCCGCACACAGCGCGGTGTATTCGCCCAGCGAATGCCCCGCGACGAAGTCCGCCTTGTCAGCAAGCCGCACGCCGCCTTCCTTCTCCAGCACGCGCAGCACCGCGATGGCGTGCGCCATGATCGCCGGCTGGGCGTTTTCGGTCAGCAACAGATCGCCTTCGGGGCCTTCGGTCATCAGCTTGAACAGCCTCTGGCCCAGTGCGTCGTCCACTTCCTGAAACACCTCGCGCGCCGCTGCGCTGGCCTGTGACAACGCCAGGCCCATGCCGACGGATTGGCTTCCCTGCCCCGGAAAGATAAAGGCACGCATAGTCTGGGCTCCTTCAAATCAGGCTCGCCGCCCTATGCCCGTCGCTGCGATCCCGCAAGATGAAGCACACGCCGCTTGCCTTTTCCCCACGTCGCGCGTAAGGGCGCATCGTTGAGCGGCAGCTTCGGCTAGCCGCTTTTCGTATTTTGGAACGACAGCCGGAGGGGCGACCGCATGGGGCGGCGTCAGCGATCGGCCAACAGTGAGAACAAACGCATGGCTCTGTACGAGCATGTGTTCCTTGCGCGCCAGGATCTGGCACAGGCGCAAGTGGACGCACTGGCGGAAAACGCCACCAAAATCGTCGAGGATAATCAGGGCAAGGTCGTCAAGACCGAGACCTGGGGTCTTCGCAGCCTCGCCTACAAGATCGCGAAGAACCGCAAGGCGCATTACGTGATGCTCGAAATCGACGCCCCTGCCGGTGTCGTCGCCGAGCTCGAGCGCCAGACGCAGATCAACGAAGACGTGATCCGCTACATGACCGTCCGCGTGGACGCGCTTGAAGAAGGTCCGACCGTGATGATGCGCAAGGGTGACCGCGAGCGCCGTGGTCGTCGCGACCGCGATGGTGACGAAGGCCGGGGAGAATAAGACATGGCACGACCCTTTTTCCGCCGCCGCAAGAGCTGCCCCTTCTCCGCGAAGGACGCGCCCCGGATTGACTATAAGGACGTCCGGCTGCTGCAGGGCTTCGTTTCCGAGCGTGGCAAGATCGTCCCCTCGCGCATCACGTCGGTGAGCGCGAAGAAGCAGCGCGAGCTGGCCATCGCCATCAAGCGTGCACGCCATCTGGGCCTGCTGCCCTTCATCGTTAAGTAAGGAGCGGACCCATGCAAATCATTCTGCTCGAGCGGGTCGAGAAGCTCGGCCATATCGGCGACGTGGTGACGGTGAAGGACGGGTTCGCCCGTAACTACCTGCTCCCGAACAAGAAGGCGCTGCGCGCCAACGAAGCCAACCGCAAGGTGTTCGAGGCGAATCGCGAGCGCATCGTCGCCGAAAACGCGGCGAAGCGCACCGAGGCCGAGAAGGAATCGAAGGGCCTTGAGGGCGTTTCGGTCACCCTGATCCGTCAGGCGTCGAACACCGGCCAGCTCTATGGTTCGGTCGCCGTGCGCGACATCGTCGAAGCGCTCAACGCCGATGGCCATAAGGTCAACAAGGCGCAGGTCGTGCTCGACAAGCCGATCAAGGCGATCGGCCTGTACGAAGTCCGCGTCGCGCTGCACGCCGAGGTTGCGGTGACCGTCAAGGTCAACGTCGCCCGCTCGCCTGAAGAAGCCGAGATGCAGGCCCAGGGCGTCGACGTGATGGAGGCGATGTTCGAAAAGGACGAAGCCGGCTTCACCGAAGACTATGACCCGAACGCCGAACCCGGCGAGATCGCCGTCGAGGCGACCGAGGAGCAGGCCGAGGGCTAACCCCCTCGCCACTTCCGGCTCAGACAAAGAGAAGGCCGCCCGGACGCGAAGTCCGGGCGGCCTCTTTTTTTCGCTTGGGGGCGAAACCTTTGAGGTTACGGCGCGACGATCATCGCGCCCAGCACCGCAACCAGCGGAATGGCGGCCAAGGCCACCGACATCAACTTACCCATCGTATCTTCACCTGAAGCGTCGTTCAGGGTTAACAATGCGTAGCGGCGGGGAAGGTTGCATCGGTTGGAACCTGACCGGATCATCCATTGAGTTTGGTTTTTGCACGGCGCATAGTGCGCACATGCACCCATTTCCCGATCTACCGCAGCTCCAGTTTCTCATCGGGAGCGATCTGGAACAAATCTGTCTCGGGATTTGGCAGATCGACCTGTCATTCAGCAAGGGCGCGATTAGCGTTCAAGGCGACCTGGAGCATCTCGCGCAAAATGGCAGCGTTCGGCGCCACAACACGGACGAAGATCGCCTTGTGCCTATCTGCCTCCACCATCTGCTGGGTCAGAAGGTGCGCACAGTCGAGCGTGAACCGTTCCTGCTAACTCTAGGGTTTGAAGGCGGAGACACTATCCGCATCTTTAGTGAAGATGGCCCGTATGAAAGCGGCCACCTCTACAATGAAGCCGGACTCATGACGGTCTTTTAAGTCTGGCGACGCGTCACTTCCGCCCGAACAGCTTCTCGATATCACCATGGGCCAGCTTCACCCAGGTCGGGCGGCCGTGGTTGCACTGCCCCGAGTGCGGCGTCACCTCCATCTCGCGGAGCAGCGCGTTCATTTCGGCGACCGAAAGCACGCGGCCCGCGCGGACCGATCCGTGGCACGCCATCGTCGCGGCGACATGGTCGAGTTTTTCCTTGAGGCTGAGCGCAGAATCGAACGCGGCCAGTTCGTCGGCAATGTCGGTGACCAGCCCGATCACATCGCCCTTGCCCAGCAGCGCCGGGGTCGCGCGGACCAGTATCGCGCGCGGGCCGAAGCGCTCCAGCTCCAGCCCGAACTCCGCCAGCTCGCCCGCCCGCGCCTCCAGCCGGTCGCAGGCCGGTTCGTCCAGCTCGACCACCTCGGGCAGCAGCAGTGCCTGGCTCGCGACCCCGCCACTGCTCACCGCGCGGCGCATGCGTTCGAGGACGAGGCGTTCGTGCGCGGCATGCTGGTCGACCAGCACCAGCCCGTCCTCCGCCTCGGCGACGATATAGGTGCGCGCCACCTGCCCCCGCGCGACGCCGAGCGGGTAGCTGATCGCCGCCGGGACCGGCTCGGCGGCGGGTTCGGCGCGAGCTTGCGGGGGTGCGATGAAGCTGGGGCGGCGGTCGTGAACACTACCCGTCACACCCGCGAAAGCGGGGGCCCAGCTCCTTTGCGCGTCAAGCAGTGAGGCGGGTGCAGGAGATGGGCCCCCACTTTCGCGGGGGTGACGGTCTAGCTCAGACGTCCACAACCCCATCACCGCCGCGTCGGGCCGCTGCACGCTGCGATGCCCTGCCCCATCCAGCGCGCGGCGCAAACCGCTGACGATCAGCCCGCGCGCCAGCTGCGGATCGCGAAACCGCACCTCGGTCTTGGCCGGATGGACGTTCACATCGACCTGATCGGGTGGCACGTCGAGGAACAGCGCCACCACCGGATGCCGGTCGCGCGCCAGCATCTCGGCATAGGCGCCGCGCACCGCGCCGGTCAGCAGCCGGTCCTTCACGGGCCTTCCGTTGACGAACAGATATTGGTGATCCGCCACGCCACGGTTGAACGTCGGCAGCCCGGCCACGCCGCCGAGCACGATCCCCTCACGCTCGAAATCGATCCCGACGCTGTTGGCCGCCAGATCGCGGTCGGTCAGTGCGGCGACGCGCGCGATCCGGTCCATGCCTTCCTGCACGCTGAGCACCCGGCGCCCATCATGTTCGACCGAAAAGCCGATCTCGGGCCGAGCCATCGCCAGCCGCTTCACCACGTCAAGGCATGCGGCATATTCCGACCGGGTCGAGCGCAGGAATTTGCGCCGCGCCGGGACCTTCTCGAACAGCCCTTCCACCCGCACCCGCGTACCGGGGGGAAGCGCGGCGGGACCCTCCGCCGCCAAAGCGCCATTGTCCACCATCCGCGACCAGCCATCGGCGCCGCGCGGGCGGCTCTCGACCGTGAAGCGCGCCACGCTGGCGATCGACGGCAACGCCTCGCCGCGAAACCCCAACGTCGTGACCGCGTCGATCGCGTCATCCGGCAGTTTCGACGTCGCATGCCGCTCCAGCGCCAGCGCCATTTCGGCGGGAGTCATCCCGCATCCGTCGTCGGCAACCTCGATCAGGTCGATCCCGCCGCCGCCCAGCCGGACGGTGATCCGGGTCGCACCCGAATCGACAGCGTTTTCCACGAGTTCCTTGAGCGCGCTGGCAGGGCGTTCCACCACCTCACCCGCTGCAATCCGGTTGACAAGATGCTCCGGCAAGCGGCGTATTGACATGCAGGATCGTGTAGCCCAAGCGACGGCATCCTGCGAGCAGTAACCGCCAGATTTCCCAACCCGGAGCTGACCCGCTCCGGATGGGTCAACACTAACCCAAATGCGTATCGCGCCGCCCGTCAAGCGCGAAGGACGGAACAATAGATGGCGTTTTTTTCCCGCTTTTTCAAATTCATGTCTCATGACCTTGCGATTGATCTGGGGACCGCGAACACGGTCGTCTATCTGCGCGGGCGCGGGGTCGTGCTGAACGAACCGTCGGTCGTGGCGGTCGAAACCATCAACGGGATCAAGCGGGTCAAGGCAGTTGGCGACGACGCCAAGCTGATGATGGGCAAGACCCCCGGTTCGATCGAGGCGATTCGCCCGCTGCGCGACGGCGTGATCGCCGACATCGACGTGGCCGAGCAGATGATCAGCCACTTCATTCGCAAGGTCACCGGACAGCGCAAGTTCATGCGCTGGCCCCAGATCGTGATCTGCGTCCCCTCCGGCTCTACCAGCGTTGAGCGCCGCGCGATCCGCGACGCCGCGCAGAATGCCGGTGCATCGCAGGTTTGGCTGATCGAGGAGCCGATGGCCGCCGCGATCGGCGCCGACATGCCCGTGACCGAGCCGATCGGGTCGATGGTCGTCGATATCGGCGGCGGCACCACCGAGGTCGCGGTCCTCTCGCTGCGCGGTCTCGCTTATTCGAACAGCGTGCGCGTCGGCGGCGACAAGATGGACGAGGCGATCGTCTCCTATGTCCGCCGCAACCACAATCTGCTGATCGGCGAAGCCACGGCCGAGCGGATCAAGCAGGAAGTCGGCGTCGCCAAGCCGCCCGCGGACGGCATTGGCCTCACGATCCACATCAAGGGCCGCGACCTGGTCAATGGCGTTCCCAAGGAAATCCAGATCAACCAGGGCCAGATTGCCGAAGCGCTGAGCGAGCCGGTCGGTACGATCGTCGAAGGTGTGCGGATCGCGCTTGAGAATACCGCGCCCGAACTGGCCGCCGACATCGTCGACCAGGGCATCGTGCTCACCGGCGGCGGCGCGCTGCTCGAGGGGATCGACGAAGTGCTTCGCGATGAGACGGGTTTGCCCGTTACGGTCGCTGAAGATCCGCTCACCTGTGTGGCGCTGGGCACTGGACGTGCGCTAGAAGATCCGGTGTTTCGTGGTGTTCTGATTCAGGTTTGAGGAAGCGGGGGGTATGGCGCCGCCACATAACCGGCGCCCCGGTTTTTCGCGGCGGGCGCAGTACGGATTGTTCATCGGTTATGTGGTCGCGGTCGGCGGTGCGCTGATCGCGGTTGCCCTGCTGTTGCTCTCGACCCTGAACCCGCCGGCCTATGCCGTCGTGCGCGGTGCGTTTGCCGAGCTGGTCACCCCGATCGCATCGGGCGCCGATTGGACCCGGCGCGGTATCTCCGGCGCGCCGGCCTGGTTCGGCAGTTTCTGGGGCGTGCGCGAGGAAAATGCCCGGCTCAAGGCGGAGCTTGAGGCGAATAAGACGCTGATCGAGCATGCCCGCGTCGTCACCCGCGACAACCGCCGCCTGCGCGCGCTGATCAAGTTGCGCGACCGTGTCGCCGATCCGGTGGTTGCGGCGCGCATCGTTTATGCCAGCGGATCCAGCACGCGGCGCTTCGCCACGCTCAATGCCGGCAGCTGGCAGGGCGTGCGCACCGGCCAACCTGTGCGCGGCCCGGACGGGTTGATCGGGCGGGTTGTGGAAGTCAGCCCCAACACCGCGCGCATCCTCCTCGTGATCGATCCCGAAAGCGTCGTCCCGGTGCGCCGCGTGCGCGACGGCCTCCCGGCCATTGCCGCCGGGCGCGGCGATGGGCTGCTCGAAATCCGCTCGGCCAGCGTCGCGCAGATTCTGTTCGAGCCGGGCGATACCTTCGTCACGTCCGGCACGGGCGGACTGTTCCCGCCCAACATCGCCGTCGCGGTGACGCAGGAGCGCGCGCGCGACACGGTCAAGGCGCGGCCGACGGCAAGCCCCGACATGCTCGACTATGCGCTGGTTCAGCGGGCCTTCTTTCCTGAAGCCGCCGAAGTTTCAGCTCCGGACAAGGCACCGCGGTGACCGGCACGCGCTTTGCCGGCCTGGGCCAGCCCAATGTGTCGCAGCGGGCGCGCTGGCTTGCCCCGCTGTCGATCGTACTGGCGTCGCTGATCACGTTGATCCCGTTCAAGGCATCGGTGCCGCTGCTGCCACCCTTTGGCCTGATGATGCTGCTGGCGTGGCGATTGCACCGGCCCGATCTGCTCAAGCCCTGGGCGCCGCTGCTGCTCGGCTTCGTCGATGACATGGTCAGCGGTCAGCCGCTCGGCAACGCAATGTTCTTCTGGACTGTCGCGTTCATCGCGATCGATGTGCTCGACACGCGGATCGTGTGGCGCGACTTTTTGCAGGACTGGCTGCTGGCGGCGGGTGCGATCGGCTTTTGCCTGATCGGCGGACGTCTGGTCGCGACCCCGCTCAACGCCCATGTCGATACTGTACTGCTGATTCAGATCCTGATCTCGATTGCGCTGTTTCCGGTGCTGTCCCGCCTCGTCTCCCGCCTCGATCAGCGCAGGAAGTGGCAATGAACGGCCCGGTGCGTATGATCAGCGAAGGGCAGCAGGCCTACAGCTTCTCGCGCCGCGCAATGCTGCTCGGGGGCATTCAGGCCGGTCTGGGACTGGTGCTGGCCGGGCGCATGACCTGGTTGTCGGTCTATGAAAACGACAAATACAAGCTGTTGTCGGAGAGCAACCGCGTCAACCTGACGCTGACGCCGCCGCGGCGCGGCTGGATCGTCGACCGGCGCGGGGTGCCGATCGCCAACAACCGCACCGATTTCCGTGTCGACATCATCCCCGACCGGCTCGAAAACAAGGGCCAGGTGCTGACCGCGCTCAAACAGATATTGCGCCTGACCGCCGAAGATGTGGCGCGGATCGAGGACGATCTGAAGGGCGCGGCGGGGTTCCAGCCGGTGCAGGTTGCCGAGAATCTCGACTGGGAGCGCTATGCCGCGGTCAGCGTGCGTCTGCCCGAACTGCCCGGCGTCGCGCCCACGCGCGGCTTTGCGCGCAATTATCCCGCTGGTGCCGCGGTCGGGCATCTGATCGGCTATGTCGGCACGGCATCGGCCGAACAGTTCAAGGAGACCAAGGACCCGCTGCTGCTGACCCCCGGGTTCAAGCTGGGCAAGGACGGGCTGGAAAAGATGCTGGAGGGGACGTTACGCGGTACCCCGGGCGCCAAGCGGTCGGAGGTCACCGCGCGCGGCAAGCTGGTCCGCGAACTCGAAACGCGCGCTGACGTGCCCGGCAAGACCGCGCGGCTGACGATCGACGCGGGGCTTCAGGAATATACCGCGCGCCGCCTCGGCAATGAATCCGGATCGGTGACCGTGTTCGACCTCACCAATGGCGACATCCTGGCGATGGTGTCGATGCCGTCCTACGACCCCAACGCCTTTTCGGACGGGATCAGCCGCACCGAGTGGAAGATGCTGTCGGACGATGACCATCTCCCGCTGATGAACAAGACGCTGCAGGGCCTGTATCCGCCCGGATCGACCTTTAAGCCCGCGACCGCGCTCGCAATCCTTGGCGCCGGGGTCGATCCCAAGCGCGTCGTTTACTGCAATGGCGGCTACACGCTCGGCAATCGCCGCTTTGGCTGCCTCGGTCGCCATGGGCCGATGACGATGCACACCGCCATCGCGCGCAGCTGCAACACCTATTTCTACACACTCGGGCGCGAGGTCGGGATCGATCCGATCGCCGCCGCAGCGCGCAAGCTCGGCTTTGGCGCCGAGTTCGACCTGCCCCTGCCCTCCCAGCGTTATGGCACCGTTCCCGATACGGCGTGGAAGATGCGCCGGTTCAAACAGGAATGGACCCAGGCCGACACGCTCAACGCGGCGATCGGCCAGGGCTATGTGCTGGTCAGCCCGTTCCAGCTCGCGGTCGCCACCGCCCGTATCGCGTCGAGCCGCGCGCTGCTTCCCTCGTTGATTATCGACCAGCCCAAGCCGCCGCTGCGGCTGGAGTTCCCCGAAGAGCATCTCGCCATTGTCCGCGCGGGGATGGACGAGGTGGTCAATGGCGCGGGCACTGCGGGCGCATCGCGCTTACAGCTCGACGGCATCCGCATGGGCGGCAAGACCGGCACGGCGCAGGTTCGCCGCATCATGGATGCCAATCGCGGCCAGGGTGGCGCGTGGAAATATCGCGACCACGGCTTGTTCATCTGCTTCGCGCCGGTCGACAATCCGCGTTACGCCGCGTCGGTCGTGATCGAACATGGCATGGGCGGTGCGCGCGCCGCTGCACCGGTGGCCAAGGACGTGCTGACCTGGCTGTTCGACCGGCAAAAGGCGATCGACACGCTCGCTGTGCTCGAAGCCGGATGGGGTGGCGACATCCGCACCCGCATGGCCGCAAAGGAAGCGGCGTTCCGCACCGCGCAGGGACTGCCCCCGCGTGCCGAGCGGGCGCCCGTGCCGGTGCCCAACCCGGTCGCGTCACCCACTCCCGCGGCAACGCCAGCGGCGGCACCGGCGGCACCTGCCCCTGCCCCCTCCCCCACTCCGCCAGCCGCCCCAGCGCCGGCCGCGAGCGCGACCCCAGCAGCCGAGGCACCGCAATGACCACGATCGGCCCCGGCTTCGTTCCAGCCCCCGTGCTGCGCCTTCCCTGGGGCGCGCTGCTGCTGGTCACCGCGATCGGCCTGTTCGGGACGGCGATGCTCTATTCTGCGGCCGGGGGCAGCATGACTCCGTGGGCGCTCAGCCACGGCATGCGCTTTTCCGTCTTCCTCGCCATCGCGCTCGCCATGTCGCGCGTGCCGGTCGACTGGTACCGCCAGCTTGCCTTTCCGATCTATGGCATCTGCATTGTCCTGATCATCCTGACCGAATTGATCGGCCATGTCGCGGGCGGCGCGCAGAGCTGGCTCGACCTCGGCTTCATGCGGCTTCAGCCATCGGAGCTGACCAAGCTAGCGTTGGTCCTGGCGCTGGCGCGCTTCTACGAAATGCTACCCGCCGGCGAAACGCGCAAGTTCGGCGCGATCTGGCCGGCAGTGGTCATCACCATGGTTCCGGCCGCACTGGTGCTGATCCAGCCCGACCTTGGCACCGCGATGATGATCATTGCCGGCGGCGGCGCGATGATGTTCCTTGCCGGCGTGCCGCTGCGGCTGTTCATCGCAGGGGGCATGGCCGCCGCCGTCGCGATCCCGCTGATGATCAACTATGGCATGCAGGAATATCAGCAGAAGCGCGTGCTGATCTTCCTCAACCCCGAACAGGATCCGCTGGGCGCGGGCTATCACATCACCCAGTCAAAGATCGCGATCGGGTCGGGCGGCCTGTTCGGCAAGGGGTTCCTCAACGGGACCCAGGTCCACCTCAACTATTTGCCCGAAGGGCATACCGACTTCGTGTTTGCACTGATCGCAGAGGAGCTGGGGCTGGTCGGCGGCGTCGCATTGATCGCCGCGTTCGTCGCGCTGTGCCTGTGGGCAATCGGCGTCGCCACGCGCGCCAGCAGCAAGTTCGAACGACTGACCGCCGCCGCGATCTCTGCCACCATCTTCTTCTATGTCGCGATCAATCTGCTCATGGTCATGGGCATGGCGCCGGTGACCGGAATCCCGTTGCCCTTGGTCAGCCATGGTGGGTCGTCGATGATGACGGTGATGTTCGCGATCGGCATCCTGTTCGCGATCGACCGCCAAAGTCGCAACAGCGCCAGGGCAGCGCGCTGGTAACTGCATTTTTCGCAAAATGCCTGTTGCATTCCGTAAAAGCCCCCGCTATCCGCGCCACTCCCGATCGCGGCAAGCGGCTGTTCAGCCCTTCCCTTCGCCCGGAATGGACGCATAGCTCAGTTGGTAGAGCAGCTGACTCTTAATCAGCGGGTCCTTGGTTCGAGCCCAAGTGCGTCCACCATTCCCCTCCCAAATCGTTGCCCGATCAGGTCAGCATCGTGCGGACTGGGCGGTGCCCGTGTCACGCTGCGGAGCGGCGCGGACTGGCCGCACTGAACCAAAGTGCCGAAGGAACGTTTGGCAGGCATAGGAGACCCCTGATGCCCGTCGAGCCGCCAATTCCCGCCCAGCCATCGATTCCGCAGCCCGAAGCGCCGCCGATGCCGCAACCCGGCCAGCCCGCGCCCGCGACGCCGGAGATCGAACCCCCGGCGCCCGACATCGACATCCCCGCCCCGCAACCGGACGGCGAGCCACTTTCGACCCCGGTTCAGCCGGTGGCGTGAGCTGGTTAAGGCCTAATGCTGGCAGAAGCGGCTTAACTCGCCGGCCATTGCCTCGGCGGCAGTAAGGAACCCAACCCGAAAGAAATCTTGTGCGGTCTTCACGTTAGGCGACGCCTTCAACTCACTGCGTTGAGTAATTTCCCAAACAACCCGCTCAAGCGACTTGGAATAAAGCTCCCATCGGACTTGGATTGAGCCAGAGCCACGGAATGGATTTCCACCAGCCACACGCCGAGTGAGCGCCCAGGGAACACACGCGTCCATCGAAAAACTCAAGACTGAAGCACGCAGATGAAGTTCTGAGCTGGAAGCACCCACCCCAAATTCGGCCCCCTTCTGAACCGACACTCCGCGCGCGCGCAGGGTTTCGATGATGCCCTGGTCGTGTGCGCCAGGCTCGAACCCCACGTCTTTCCAATACCAAGATCCAGCTGGGACACAGAGCAAGCCGGTCTTTTTCTTCCCGATTTTCTGATCCTGGTCCAAGCTGCTTCGCAACGGCAGAATGCCAATGCCTTTCCCCGAAGCATCACATGCCGACGAGATTTGAGCGCACGTTAAACCGACTGCAAGGCTAAGCCCCTTCAGGACCGCTACATATCGACGTGACATGGGATCGACCCCATCAGGGTTGAGACGGGTTACTCTCTTCGGGAACGGACTGAGCGGGAGTCGGCGGTACTCGAGGGGGTAGCGGTGCGATTTCCGGAGCTTTCATTCCCCTTTTACCGACCAAAAAGCCAAAACGGTAATCCTCGCCGTTCCAGCGGACACGAATCGTTAGCTTCTGCGGCAGCTTCTTCAGCTTGATCTTCTGCAGAATGACCTGCCCCGCATAACTTTCGTCGGGATCAACCGTAGTTCGCTGAACAATTGCGTCACCAAGTGCGGCACGGGTCTGGTCCAGATTGTCTTGTACGCGCGCAAGTGAGTATGCGGTGCCCGCCGATATCGCCGCAGCTTGAACCTGCCCAACCGCGCTCGGCGCACTATAGTAAGCACGATATGTGCCTCTAGGAGTGATCATCGTAGCGCGGTATTCATCTCTCTGACTGGCGGCCGCCGCAGCGGCAAAACCACCGGCAACGCCGATTGCAATAGCTGCCCACATTGCGCGGTTTTTTGCTTTGCGCTCCAGTTCATCCTTAGTAAACGCAGCAAATTCGACGCCTTCAACCTCGGCGGTGACGTTACCTACATCGAAATCTACGCTGGACGACGACTTGTTTAAAACGGCAACCGAGAATGAGAAACTCCCATGGTCCATCGGCAGAGTACTGATCTGGACGGCCCCATCCTTGCCATCGATGTCGATAGTTGGAGTTCCTTTGTAAAAGCGAATCGCCTCATCATTCAGCCGGACAGGATGAACTACATATTTATCTTGGGCGTAGGCCACTTGCGGCGCGCAAAGAACCACAGCCGCGGCAATCGCTGACACATTACGAAACATGGTATCCCCCTGTTATTGCGCAAGGATATCCGACTTTCGGACAAAAACAACTAGGCCGGTGCGAACATTTGGACCGAAATGATTTTTCTGCCTGCGGCAAGCCGTTGAACTGACCGTGAAATAGCGGCGAAGCGGCACACAGCGCGAGGTCATCGGCGCAGCCGTAGCAAAACAACTTGATTTGATCGCTGAATGGAGTTTGCAGCCTCCCGGCTCCAGGCAACCAATCACCCGGAGCATCTCGCCACATGGCGCGTTGTCCGGGTGAAAGGATTACAGCCATGACTGACCGCACGCCCGACTCGCATCCGGACAGTCATCCCGATGCTGATCACGACCGCCACAGCGACCTGCAACGCGCAGTGTATGACACCAATCGCGACGTCGAAAATGTGCAAAACGACGCGCCGCCGGAGGGCGTCGACGGCGCGGTTGGCGGCACTGGCGGTGTCGCCAATAATCAGAAGACACCGCGCAATAGCAGCGGCGTCGCCTCTCCTACCCCGCCAGCGCCTTTTTCAGCAGGTCGTTGACCACGCCCGGATTGGCCTTGCCGCCCATCGCCTTCATCGTCTGGCCGACGAAGAAACCGAACAGGGCTTCCTTGCCGCCGCGATACTGTTCAAGCTGGCCGGGGTTCTTCGCCAGCACCTCGGCGATCACCGCCTCGATCGCGCCGGTGTCGGACGTCTGCTTGAGCCCGCGCTCCTCGACGATCTTGGCCGCGCTGTCGCCGGTTTCGAGCATGATTTCGAACACCTGCTTGGCGAGGCTGCCGGAGATGGTGCCGTCGGCGACCAGGCCAAGCAGTTCGGCCGCCTGCGCGGCGCTGACCGGAGACTCCTCGATGCCCTTGCCCAGCTTGTTCAGCGCACCGAACAGTTCCGACGTCACCCAGTTCGATGCCGCCGCACCCTTCGCACCGGCATCGAGCAGCGCGTCGAAATAGCGCGCCGTCTCGACCTCGGCGGTCAGCACGCCGGCATTATACGGCGTCACGCCCGCCGCGACGTAGCGCGCGCGCTTGGCGTCGGGCAGTTCGGGCAGCGAGGCGCGGCAATCGTCCAGAAACGCATCGTCCAGCTCGAGCGGAAGCAGGTCGGGATCGGGGAAGTAGCGATAGTCGTGCGCGTCTTCCTTCGACCGCATCGACCGCGTCTCGCCGCGATCGGGGTCGAACAGGCGGGTTTCCTGCACGATCGTGCCGCCGCTCTCCAGCACCTCGATCTGGCGCTTCGCCTCGATCTCCACCGTCTGCATGACGAAGCGGACCGAGTTGACGTTCTTGGTCTCCGTCCGCGTGCCGAACTCGGCGCCGGGCTTGCGCACCGACACGTTGACGTCGGCGCGCATCGATCCCTGATCCATATTGCCGTCGCACGACCCGACATAGCGCAGGATCGAGCGCAGCTTGGCGAGATACGCCCCCGCCTCGGCCGGCGATCGCATATCGGGCTTCGACACGATTTCCATCAGCGCAACGCCGCTGCGGTTGAGGTCGACATAGGACAGGCGCGGATGCTGGTCGTGCATCAGCTTGCCGGCATCCTGTTCGACATGGATGCGCTCGACGCCGATCGTCTTGGTCTCGCCGTCAATGTCGATCTCGACCGCGCCCTCGCCCACGATCGGGTGGTAGAGCTGGCTGATCTGATAGCCCTGCGGCAGATCGGCGTAGAAGTAGTTCTTGCGGTCGAAGCGCGACCATTTGTTGATCTGCGCGTCGATCGCCATGCCGGTGCGCACCGCCTGACGGATGCACTCCATATTCGGCACCGGCAGCATGCCGGGCATCGCCGCGTCGACGAGGGAGACCTGTGTGTTCGGCTCAGCCCCGAACGCGGTCGCGGCGCCCGAAAACAGCTTGGCGTTGGACGTGACCTGCGCGTGGACCTCCAGGCCGATCACGACCTCCCACTCGCCTGTTTCGCCTTTGATGCGGTATTCTGACATTCTTCGAACTTTCCATGTGTTCCTGCGAAAGCAGGAACCCAGTGCCAAGCAACCCTAGGCTCCTGCTTTCGCAGGAGCACAGAAACCTACCACCACTGATCCGGCCGCGCGGTAAATCCCGCCCGCTGCTCGATCGCGAGGCTCGCATTGAGCACGCCCTGTTCGTCCAGCGGCTTGCCGATGATCTGCAGGCCGAGCGGCAGGCCGTCCTTGTCCAGTCCGCCGGGCACCGACATCGCAGGGATGCCTGCAAGGCTCGACGGCACGGTGAAGACGTCGTTCAAATACATCGCCAGCGGGTCGGCGCTCTTCTCGCCCAGCGCGAATGCCGCAGATGGCGCGGTCGGGGTCAGCAGCAGGTCGCACTGCGCCCATGCACGCTCGAAATCGCGCGCGATCAGCGTGCGGACCTTCTGCGCCTGGGTGTAATAGGCGTCGTAGAATCCCGCCGAGAGCACATAGGTGCCGATCAGGATGCGGCGCTGCACTTCCGGGCCGAAGCCCGCGGCGCGGGTCGCGGCGTACATGTCCTGCAACCCCGCCCCATCGGGCAGGTCGCGCAGGCCGTAGCGCACGCCGTCATAGCGGGCGAGGTTCGACGAAGCCTCCGCCGGGGCGATGATGTAATAGGCTGGCAGCGCGTATTTCGTGTGCGGGAGCGAGACCTCGACGATCTCCGCGCCCGCATCCTTCAGCCAGTCGATACCCTGCTGCCACAGCGCCTCGATCTCGCTCGGCATGCCGTCGACGCGATATTCCTTGGGAATGCCGACCTTCTTGCCGCGCAGATCGGCGCTCAGCCCCTGCTCCCACTTCGGTACGTCGAGCTTGAGCGAGGTCGCGTCCTTGGCGTCAAAGCCCGCCATCGCCTCCAGCATGATCGCACAGTCGCGCACGTCGCGCGCCATCGGCCCCGCCTGATCCAGCGACGAGGCGAACGCCACCACGCCCCAGCGCGAGCAGCGGCCATAGGTCGGCTTGATGCCCGAAATGCCGGTGAAGGCCGCAGGCTGGCGGATCGAGCCGCCGGTATCGGTGCCGGTCGCCGCGGGCACGAGCCGCGCGCTGATCGCCGCCGAGCTGCCACCCGACGAACCGCCCGGCGCGAGCGGGGCATTGCCGCCATCCTTGCGCCGCCACGGGCTGATCACATTGCCGAAATAGCTGGTCTCGTTCGACGACCCCATCGCGAACTGGTCGAGGTTCAGCTTGCCCAGCATCCCCGCGCCCGCGTCCCACAATTTCTGGGAGACGGTCGACTCGTAAACCGGCTTGAACCCCTCCAGCATATGGCTGGCGGCGGTGGTCTGCACGCCCTTGGTGCAGAACAGGTCCTTCATGCCGATCGGCACGCCGGCCAGGGGTTTCAGCGTTTCGCCAGCGGCGCGCGCAGTGTCTGCTTCACGCGCGGCGGCGAGCGCATGCTCGGGCGTTTCGACGATGAAGGCGTTGAGCTGCTTGGCCGCACTCACCTTCACGATGAATGCGTCGGCGACTTCGCGTGCCGAGAATTCGCCCGTGCGGATGCCGTCGCGCAGCGCCGCGACGCCGAGATTGGTGACGTCGGTCATTATTCGATCACCTTGGGCACGGTGAAAAAGCCATGCTCGGCGAGCGGCGCATTGGCCAGCACCGCGTCGCGCATGTCGCCGTCGTTCACGACGTCATCGCGCAGGCGCAGCGTGTTGGGGATCACGGCGGTCATCGGCTCGACGGACGACGTATCGACCTCGCCCAGCTGCTCGATCCAGCCGAGGATGTTGTTGAGCTCAGGCGCGAGCCGCTCGGCGTCGGCATCGCTGATCGCGATACGCGCAAGGCTCGCGACCTTCTTTACGGTGGCGGGTTCTACGGACATGGGGAGCGCCTAGCAGCGACGCCCCCGTTTCAGCAAGCGGGGTTATTCGAACGGATCGCCCACCGGGACACCGCCGACGAAGACCTGGCGGCGCTGGACGGGGCGGACTTCGATCTTACCTTCGCGATACCCTTCGCTTAGTGCCGCCCTCAATGCGGGATCCGAGAGCCCCGTCTCCATGAAGCGCCATTTTCCATCGGCAAACTCGATCCGGATCGGATTTCGGCACATCCAATCGACGCCAGCGGCTTCATCGCTCCGCTCTCCTAGTGACGCTACACAAGAGTCCTTGTAGATCAGCGCCTGCCGCGCGCCGGGGAATATATACATGGTGCAGCGCTGGTCATTGTCACCACAGACTTTGTAATCGGCCAGTATCCCCCGCAGCTCGGGCGTAAGGGGAATAGCGCTCGGGAGCATGCGGACCCGCTTTTCCACCTCGAACAGCCGCGCCTGTTCGCGCTCGCCTCCCATTAGCTCCCAACGAGTCTTTGCCGCCATTGCAACGTTCGCCGCCTTGCGGGTCTTGGCATCTCCGGAAGAGTTCAACCGCTCCAGCGCCTTGCGCCCCGGCTCGCCAAAATCGAACGCCAACGCCGCCCAGTCGAACTTGTCCGGCGACACCTTGCCCGATTCCAGCCGAGCGACCTGATCGCGGGTCGAGATCGCGTTGAAGCTCACCAGCGGTGTCGCCAGCAGCAGCGCGACGCCACACACGATCATCGCCAGATGCAGGTTCGCGGGCCGCACCCGCTCGGCCCAGCCACCGCGCCCGCGGATCACGCTGACGAGGTAGGCGACCGCGACCACGCTCGCGATCACGACGAAGGTCAGACCCCACAGCCGCTCGGGCGTAAACCCGTACTGCCCGATGCGCAGCCCGGTCGCGACGGCAGCAATCCCGACCAGCGGCAGGATCGCCACCGCCAGCACCAACGCCGCCCAGCGCAGCACGCGATTGCGCGGCGCATCATCGCCACCATTGCCGATCACCGCATTGACCAGCAACAGCGCGCCGACCGCGCACGCGAGCAGGATCGGCGTGGTCGACTTGGTCGCCTCCCACAAAGGCTGCAACCCGGTGAACGGCAGCGCGATCAGGAACAGCCCCAGCCCCACCGCCAGCACCGGCGCGAGCACGCCCAGCACCAGCATCGCGACATTCTGGAGCAAGCCAACGATCCGCCGCTGCTCGCGCAACAAGGCGAGGCCCAAGCCGAAGGATAGCCCGACCAGCCCGCGCCAGAACCATTCCTTTTCAAGCAGGTCGCTGAGTAGCTCGATCCCGATCAGTTCGAACAAAGCGGCGAGCAGGAACGACAGCAGCATGACCACCCCGACAAACGCCCAGCTGAGGCACCACAGCACCGCATTGGTCCAGGCGTGGTCATGCGCCAACGGGTAGGACAGCGGCCGAAACCCGCCCTCACGCCCCGCCTGAAACAACGGCGCAGCGATGCCGATGGCGAGCGCAAGGCAGACCAGCCGCCAGCCCTCGGTCGCGCTCCACCCCGCTGTCGCGCCGTTGAAATAAAGGATCAGCGCCGCCACCGCGCCGCACCCGACCGCGAAGATCGCCGAGCGGAGCAGGTCGCTGCGGATCACCAAAAAGCCGAACAGGATCGCCGATACGCTGACGAAGCTCAGCGATGCGAGTCGCAGCGCGCTGATCTCTGGCTGATAGCCCGTGCCGATAATCCAGTGCGCGACCAGCCCCGTTGCAAGGCCCAGCACTGCAAGGACGGGCGGCAGCAGGGGCCAGCGGTCATCCCGTTGTTCGATCGCTTCGCTCATCCCTGCCCCCTTCAAATGCCGTTCGCCAAGGTTGCATCCTTCGCAACCATCGCGCAACGGAAAGCGATTGCCCGGCAGCGGTTCATGCTGCATTGCACAATGGAGAGCCCAACGTGGCGCGTAAGTTCCTCTATCTCGTGGCGGTGTTGATCGTGCTCGCGCTTGCAGCGACCTTTGCGTACCGGATCTGGGGTGCCGAACTGCTGCGGCAGGCGATGGTGCCGGGCGGCCGCTTCGAATCGCAAGCGGCCCTCCCCGCCAACAGCTACACCCGCGCCGACATGTGGCTCGCGCGACCCGACAAGGCGGGCAACCCCGCGCTGTGGACGCCCAAGGGCATCAAGCCGACCGCCAAGCCCGAAGCGGCGGTGTTCTTCCTCCACCCGACCTCCTACCTCAACCGCGCGAAGTGGAACGCGCCGCTAGACGACAAGGAGGCGAATGATCGCGCCAAGCTGTTCCTGCGTGGCCAGGCGAGCGCGTTCAACGGCGCGGGCGCGATCTGGGCGCCGCGTTATCGTCAGGCGACGTTCGGCGCATTCCTTACGACCAAGGCGGATGCGCAGCAGGCGCTCGACCTCGCCTATGGCGACGTGACCGCCGCGTTCGACCAGTTCCTGAAAGAAGCGGGCGACCGCCCGATCATCCTTGCCGGGCACAGCCAGGGCGCGCTGCACCTCACCCGCCTGTTGCGCGATCGCGTGGCAGGCAAGCCGCTCGCGAAGCGGATCGTCGCGGCCTATGTCGTCGGCTGGCCGGTGTCGCAGACCGCCGACCTGCCCGCGCTGGGCCTGCCCGAATGCACCGCCGCCGATCAAAGCGGCTGTATCCTGTCGTGGCAGAGCTTTGCCGAACCGGCCGATCCGTCGCTGATCCTCGACACGTTCGATGCCTCCAACGGTTTCACCGGCGCGCCGCGCAAGGGAACGGCGATGATCTGCACCAACCCGGTTACCGGCACTCCGGCGGCAAAAGACGCGGCGATGTTCGATGTCGGCAATCTTCTGCCAGCATCCGATCTGTCGTCGGCCACGCTGGCCAAGAACAAAACCACGCTGCGCTGTGACGGTCGCGGGTTCCTGATGCTCGGCACGGTGCCGCCGGGGGTTGGCGGGCAATATGTCCTGCCCGGCAACAATTATCATGTGTTCGACTACACCCTGTTCTGGGCCAATGTCCGCGCCGATGCCGAGCGTCGGCTCAAGGCGCATCGCGAGCGGCGCAGCGCGTGGATCGACATTTTCGCGCCCTTCGGACGCCGCACGGCGGGATGATCACCACCGAAGCCGCTGTGTTCCGGGACGCGCTGCCCGATGGCGGTCGCCTGCTCGGCCTCGACGTCGGCACCAAGACGATCGGCACCGCCCTGTGCGACGCCGGCTGGTCCTTCGCCAGCCCCGCGCATCTGATCAAACGCACCAAATTCACCGCGGACAAGGCCGAACTGGTGACGCTGATCGCCCAGCAACAGGTCAAGGGGCTGGTCATCGGCTTGCCCCTCAACCTTGACGGCAGCGACAGCCCGCGGACCCAGTCCACCCGCGCCTTCGCCCGCAACCTGGCCGACCTCGATCTGCCCATCTTCCTGTGGGACGAACGCTGGTCGACCGCAGCGGTCGAACGCCAGATGATCGCCGAAGACCTCTCCCGCGCCAAACGCGCCGAACGGGTCGACAAGCTGGCAGCAAGCTACATCCTGCAGGGCGCAATCGATGCGCTGGCGACGGGGTAAAATCGTTTCAGCTGGGTTCGCGCGGGCGGAGCACGCCGCCGCGATCGAAGCGTGCGATCAGCCCGTCGAGCGTCCGTACCGCCATTTCGCCGCGCGGTCGGTTGCGATAGTCCGGCGAATCGGGGTCGGCGAGGTGCAGCCGCTCACCAAAGCGTTGGATATCGCCCGCCAGCGTTTCGGCTTGGTCTGCGGCGGCCTGAAGCTTGGCACCGCGCGCGCCGCGTCGCATCCCCCGCCCCACGCGGCGCAATGCCTTGCGATTGGCGTCGGCCTCAGCCGCGAAGGCGTCCGCCAGCCGCCCCAAATCCTCCAGATAGCGCAACGACACCACTTGCCCCGACCGAAACCCCAGCTGGTCGTCGCCATAGGCGACATTGCTGCCGACCCTGACCACCGCCTCGCGCAGATACAGCGCGGTCACCTCCCGCATCGTCGCTGCCGCGACATCGCAGAATCGGGTCGTCGCCAGAATGGCAGGCGCCGTCCGCGCATCCACCGCATGGCCCAGGATCGCACATTTGTGGCGCAGCTGGCCCGCAACCTCGGCCTGACGCACAATCGCCCGCCGGACCCGGGTCAGCCGCTCCAGCGGCGATGCGTGATTTTCCCGGAACAATTCCCGCGAAAGTTCGACCGCGGCATGCGCCGATCCGGCATGTGCCTCAAGCGCGGCATCGAGCAGCAGCCTGCGCAGCCCCGCCCAGCGCCACCGGTCGACGATCCAGCTCCACAGCGGGACCGCGATCACCAGCAACGCGATCTGCGCCGCGATGAACGCGACCAGCATCACCGGCGCACCGGCAAGCCAATTCCCCCATTGCTCCAACATCACGTCCCCCCGGCTCGCGATTCTCCATCGGATAGGGACAAATTGCTTCAAGTGCACGACTCCTTGCGCGGCTGGCCCCACGCCGCTAACCGGCACCTTTAATGCAACCGCCGATTGATCATCGCCCCGGCGCCCAGATTCAGGGGCGCGCCGTGTTTCCGCACGCGCACCTGACGGGCATTTCCGGGCTTCAGCCGCACGAAATCCTGTTCCTGCTCGACGAAGCGGAACAGTGGATCGAGGCGAACCGCAACCGCGCGCCCAGCGACCATCGCCTCGACGGGCTGACGCAGATCAACGCATTTTTCGAAAACTCGACGCGCACGCTGCTCAGCTTCGAAATCGCGGGCAAGCGCCTGGGTGCCGATGTCGTCAACATGCACGCGGCGCAATCGAGCGTGAAGAAGGGCGAGACGCTGATCGACACCGCGATGACGCTCAACGCAATGCGCGCGGACGTGATCGTGATCCGGCACATGTCCTCGGGCGCGGTGCAACTGATCGCCGACAAGGTCGATTGCCCGGTGCTCAACGCTGGCGACGGCAGCCATGAGCATCCGACCCAGGCTTTGCTCGACGCGCTCACCATCCGCCGCCGCCGGGGCAGTATCGCGCATCAGCGCGTCGTGATCTGTGGCGATATCCTGCACAGCCGTGTCGCGCGCTCCAACATCCTCGCCCTCACTGCGCTGGCGGCAGAGGTGCGCGTGGTCGCCCCCTCCACGCTGATGCCCGCCGCGATCGAGAAGATGCATGTGACCCCCTTCACCGATTTCGATGCGGCGCTGGAGGGGGCGGACGTGGTGATGATGCTGCGGCTTCAGAATGAACGCATGTCGGGGGCCTACATCCCCTCGACCCGCGAATATCACCTCAATTACGGCCTGACGCTTGAGCGCCTGAAGCGCGCCAAGCCCGATGCACTGATCATGCACCCCGGCCCGATGAACCGCGGGGTCGAGATCGATTCGGTCGTCGCCGACCTGCCCGGCCGCTCGGCGATTACCGAGCAGGTCGAGATGGGCGTCGCGGTCCGCATGGCGTGCCTCGACGTGCTGACCCGGCGCGCCCGCGGCGTGGAGGGATGGGCATGAACCGCATCTTCCGCAATGCCCGGCTGATCTGCCCTGAGGGGGGCGAGCGCACCGGCGACCTGCTCGTCGCCGACGAGCGCATCGTCGATGCGGCACCTGACGGAGCCGAGGTGATCGAGTGCGACGGCAAGCTGCTCGCCCCTGCCCTCACCGATCTGGGCGTGTTCGCGATGGACAAGGCGGCGTGCCGCGCGGGCGGGATCGCGCGCATCGGTCTGATGCCCGACCAGTCGCCCGTGCTTGACGGCCCCGGCCTGGTCCAGCGCGCTGCCGATATGGGCAAGCCCGAGCTCTGGGTCCACCCGATCGCCGCCGCCACGCGCGGGCTGGAGGGTGTGGATCTCGCCGAATATGCCACCAACGCCGATGCCGGTGCGCGCGCCGTCGGCACCGGACGCGGCTGGATCGCCGATAGTGGCGTGATGCGCCGCGTGCTCGCCTATGCACGCGATTGCGGGCTGGTGGTGATCGCGCACGCGGAAGATAGCGGCCTGACCCGCAACGCGGTGGCGACCGAGGGCGAGACTGCGACCCGCCTCGGCCTTCCCGCCGCCCCGGCCATGGCCGAAGCGCTTGCCGTCGCGCGCGATTTGATGCTCGCCGACCAGACCGGCGCAGCGATCCATTTCCGCCAGCTGACCACCGCCGCCGCGTTCGCGCTTGTCCGCGCGGCCAAGGCGCGCGGCGTGCGTGTCACCTGTGGCATCACACCGGCGCACCTGCTGCTGTCCGACATCAACTTGTCCGACTTCCGCACCTTCGCCCGCCTCTCGCCCCCGCTGCGCGACGACAGCGACCGCCTTGCCGCGCTCGCCGCGCTCGCCGATGGGACGATCGATGTGCTGTGCTCGGGCCACGACCCGCGCGGGCCAGAGGAAAAGCGCCTGCCCTTTGCCGATTCGACGCCCGGCATGGCGGGCGCGGCAACACTGTTGGCGCTAGGCCTCGGCCTCGTCCGCGACGGTCATCTGACGCTGGACCGCCTGTTCGCACTGGTCGCGCACAATCCGGCGCGGATTCTTGGCATCGACACCGGCACGCTCGCTCCGGGCATGCCCGCCGACCTCATTCTGGTCGATCCCGAAGCGCCGTGGCAGATCGTCGCGGACCGCATGCCCGGCAAGGCCGGCAACACCCCATTCGACGGCCTCCCGGTGCAGGGCAAGGCACTCCGCCTGTTCAAGGGCGGCAGCGAAGTCCACTGACACGAAAAGGGCCGGGAGTGACCCCGGCCCTTTGCTATTCCTGATTGGTGGCGTCAGCGCAGCCAGCTGGCCTTTTTATCGCCCGCAGCGGTGCGCACGAAGCACTTGCCGCCATCGCCACGCACTTCGCGGCACAGCGCATCGGCATCGGCGCGGGCGAGCCCGCCGACCGCCAGCCGCTGGAACGCGCCCGCCTTGGTCGACACGCTGGCACTCGCCGGGGTCAGGCTCTTGAGCTGCGGCGTGCGGCGGACCATCCGGCCCCAGGCATCCCGCGCAACGCCGATGCTGTCATAGGCACCAAGCTGGACATACCAGCTGCCTTTGGCGAAGCGCTGGGTCGACGAAACATCGACGCGGACCGGCTTGGTCGCGCCAACGCTGGCGACCGATGCCTCTGCGCGAACCGCGCGGGTCGGGATCGCCTGGACGATCTCCTGACGCGGACCGAACACGACCTGCTGGCCGCTCGGCGCGGTGAAAGACGGACCCTGCGCGACATCGGTCGCGGCCACGTCCACGGCCGTCGCGGCAACAGCTGCAACCGCTTCAACCGGCGCGGGGCCGGGCATATAGGTTTCGACCGGGTCGGCGACCTGCACCGCCGCGACCGCGCTGGTCATCGAATGCGCAAGCGCGAGTCGCTCGGGCTGCCCCTTGTCGGCGATCGGCGTCACACCCAGTAGCGACGCAACCTGGTCATAAGCGTTCTGCGGGCGCGCAAAGCTCGCCCACTGCGTCATGCGACCATCGACCTGATCGGGCGAGAGATCGAGCGCGGCAATCGCCCGCGCCTGCGGCCATTGGCCCGCGAGCGCGAGGCTGAGCGCAAGGTTCTGGCGCGTCTTGGCGTCGGCACCCGGCTGGCGCGCAATCTCCATCAGCAGCGCAACCGCACCCGCCGGATCGCCCGCCAGCGCCATGGCGAGGCCACGGTCGCTCGCCGGAATGGTCGCGCTGTGCGTCGCCAGCGTCTGCCGCGCGACATCCCACTCGCCGGTCGCAATCTGCGCGAGCGCGAGGTTCAGCGCGGTGCGGCCATTGGCCGGATCGAGCGACAGAGCCTCGTTCAGCGCCTGCGCCGCCGACACGAAGCGACCTGCAAACAGATAGGCTTCGCCGAGCAGCTTGCGATATTCGCCATTGCGCGGGTCGAGCGTGACGGCCGCCTCGGCATGGGTCACCGCCTTCTGCCCCTCACCCTTTTTCAGGGCCTTGGTTGCGGCGGCGGCTTCTTTGGCGGCGCGGCGCAGATCGGCGGTCTCGACCCCGCTGCTGGCGACGGCAAGGCCGCCGATCAGCGTCGGGCCACCGACGATCGGTGCGCCCAGCACCAGTGCAGAGACCGAGATGGTCAGAATGCGACGAAGGTTCATGGCTCTGTGTCCCCCTGGATCAGCGCGCCTTGCCCGCAGGGAGCCGGTCAACCAGCGCCCCCAATTCGGGCAAAGATTCAAGAAATGCATCGAGCGCCTCGGTCACGATGACCTGCGCCGAACGGCCGGTAACCGCCGAGGCGAGGCGCAGCTTGAGATGACGGTCGTGATCGAGCCGCAGCGTGAAGGCGGCCTTGCCCTTGCGTGCGCCGACCTCACGCCCGATCCGGGCGGCGGTGGCGGTCGATACGGGCCGGGCAGGCGCTTCAGGTTCAGGCGCCACGGGTGCGGCGACCGGCTCCGGCGCAAACTCCTCGACCAGCGTCTGACGCTGCGCCAGCACCGGCGGGACCGGCTCGAATACGGGCGCAGGCGGCACATCGCTGCCCATGTCGTTCCAGCCGAGATCGTCGAGCGAGGTGCCCGGATCGAGGCCGATAAACCCTTGCGGGCGCATCGCGGGGCGCGCCTGTCCCTTGCGGGCGAGCAGGCCCGAAGACAGCGACGCGGCGGGCTTGGCGGAACCGAACATCAGCTCACCACCCGGCGGCCAAAGCCACCCTGCGGACGCCCGGCAAAGGCGGCATGGGGCGCCGCCGACACGGCAGGCGCGCTGAATACGGTGCGGCGGAAATTCTTCTCCAGCCGGTCGTTAATATAGGCCCAGAGCGCGGTGACCTCGGCGGCCGACTTGCCGTTGGGATCCACCTCCATCACGGTGCGGCCGTCGATCATCGACGCGGCGAAATCGGTGCGGTGATGCAGCGTCACCGGCGCGACGGTGCCGTGCTGCGACAGGGCAACGGCGGCTTCGCTGGTGATTTTGGCCTTGGGCGTCGCGGCGTTGACGACGAAGATCAGCGGCTTGCCCGCGCGGTCGCACAGATCGACCGTGGCACCCACGGCGCGCAGGTCATGCGGCGACGGACGGGTCGGAATGACGATCAGCTCGGCGACCTGGATCACGCTCTGGATCGCCATGGTAATGGCTGGCGGGGTGTCGATCACCGCAAGGCGAAACCCCTGCTGGCGCAGCACTTCAAGATCGGCGGCAAGCCGGGCGACCGTGGTCTGCGCGAAAGCGGGGAAATCCGTCTCACGCTCGTTCCACCAATCGGACAGCGATCCTTGCGGATCGATGTCGATCAGCACGACGGGGCCGGCACCGGACCGCTGCGCCTGCACCGCCAGGTGCCCGCTCAGCGTGGTCTTGCCCGACCCGCCTTTTTGTGATGCCATCGCAAGTACGCGCATCGACCCCTCGAAAAAATCCCGGTTACCCAGATTTGGGGATGCCACCGGGAAGCTAAGAAGGGGTTAATACGGTAGTGATGCGCGGAATTGTCCCATGCCGGGCTTAACCAAAGCGCAAGCATATCTTGGCCATGCTATGGTTAACTGGCATTATCCAAGCGTGGCGGGATCGGGGAACTGACGGAATGAAGCACGGGATCTGGGCGACGGCCGTGGTCGGCGCGATGCTGGTCGGCGCGCCGGCATTGGCACAGGCGGATGTGAAGGCCGGGGTCGAAGCATGGCAGCGCGGCGATTACCGCGCCGCCGTGGCCCAATGGCGCGGCCCGGCCGTTGCTGGCGACGCCGATGCGCAGTTCAACATGGGTCAGGCGTATAAATTCGGCCGCGGCGTCCCCGCCGATCTCGCCCAGGCCGAGGAATGGTACCGCAAGGCGGCACTGCAGGGGCACCCGCAGGCAGAGGAAAATTACGGCCTCGCCCTGTTCGAAAATGGCAAGCGGCTGCAAGCGGTCGAATGGCTGGAAAAGGCCGCCGGTCGCGGTGCTCCCCGCGCGCAATATGTGCTGGGCACGATGTTGTTCAACGGCGACGCGGTGGCCAAGGACTGGGTCCGCGCTTATGCCCTGATCGTCCGCGCATCGGCACAGGGGCTACCCCAGGCAGCGACGTCACAGGCGCAGATGGACGGCTATATCTCGCTGGCCGACCGGCAAAAGGGATTGGAACTCGCGCGCGTCTATGAACGCGATGCCGGCCGTCCGAGCATCGCCGCCGTTCAGCCGCCGCGCGGCACCCAGCCGCCGGCCACGATCGGCCGGACGCAGCTCCCGCCCTCGACCGCCTACCAGCCGCGCGACCCGATCCCGACCCCGACGCCCGCACCGACGCAAAGCGCAGACGTGCGCCCCACCCCGCCGATCGTCCGCCCCGCGCCCAAACCGACGCCGAAGCCGACGACACCGCCGCCCGCCACAACGGCGACCGCCGCTGTTCGCGACGGCGGCTGGAAGCTTCAGCTCGGCGCGTTCGGCGAGGCTGGCAACGCGCAGAAACTCTGGTCGCAGGTCGGCAGCCGCTTCCCGGGCCGCAAGGTCAGCTATGTAAAGTCCGGCCGCCTGACCAAGGTGCTGGTCGGCCCCTTCGCCTCCAGCGCCGAAGCCGGCGCGGCATGCCGCGGGCTAAGCCCGTGCGTGCCGGTGCGGGAATAGGTTGAAGTGAAAAACTAACCGTCACCCGGCGTTTAACCCGGGGTCCCGCTTCTTTACGCGGTCAAGGCAGCTGGGCCCCGCGTCAAGCCCGGGGTGACGACGAGGTCAACCTTCCACCCACTCACTCCGCGCAATCCCCTGCGCGTAGAGCAACGCCGTCAGATCGCCATGATCGACCCGTGCCCCCGCCGCCGCCGCGACAATCGGCTTGGCGTGATAGGCGACGCCCAGCCCCGCCTTACGGATCATCGCCAGATCATTGGCCCCGTCACCGACCGCCATCGTCGCCGAGGCGTCCAGCCCCAGCTCGGCCATTGCACCGAGCAGCGCCACTTCCTTGGTCGATGAATCGACGATCGGCTTGGTCACCGCGCCGGTCAGCACGTCATCGGCGATCAGCAATTCATTGGCGATTACCCGGTCGAAGCCGATCTGCGCCCCCACCGGCTCGGCGAAGCGCGTGAAGCCGCCCGACACCAGGATGGCGGTCGCGCCGCGCGCCTTCATCGTCTGCACCAAGGTTCGCGCGCCCGGCATCAGCCGCACCCGCTCGGCAAGGCACCGGTCGATCGCGTCCGCGCCAAGCCCCTTGAGCAGCGCCACCCGCGCATCCAGCGCCTCGGCAAAATCCAGCTCGCCGCGCATCGCCGCCTCGGTCACTTCGGCGATCTGCGCCTTGATCCCGGCATAGTCGGCCAGCTCGTCGATGCATTCGACGGTGATCATGGTCGAGTCCATATCGGCGACGATCAGCGCCTTCTCGCGCCCCTCGACAGGCTGCACGACCACATCGACCCGGTCGAACGCGCCCTCTAGCACCGCACGCGCCGCATCGGGGTCGGCGTCGAAGAACAGGTCGCTCGCCTGGTCCTCGTCCAGCGTTTCCACGCCGCGCGGGTCGCACCCGGCATCGCTCAGCTTGTCCAGCGCGGAGGAAATATCCGCCGCTTCGAGTCGATCCGCTGCTATCAGCGTCGCGATGAACATGCCGCACTCCTCCAGGCCAAGGGTCGCGCTCATTGCAGGACCGACCGCCAGCGGCAAGTCCGCTTTGGCGATTGCGCTCGCGCAGGCGACCGGCGGCACGGTGATCAACGCGGATTCGGCGCAGGTCTATGCCGAGCTGCGCGTGCTCAGCGCGCGTCCTTCGGCGGAAGAAGAGGCACAGGCCCCGCACCGCCTGTTCGGCCATGTCACCGGCACCGACGATTATTCCGCCGCGCGCTGGGCCGCCGAGGCCAAGGCGGAGATTGCGGCGGCGCAGGAGCGCGGCAGCCTGCCGATCCTGGTCGGCGGGACCGGCATGTATATCCGCACGCTGCTCGACGGGATCGCGCCGGTGCCGGGCATCGACCCGGCGATCCGCGCCGAGGTGCGCGCGCTGCCGGTTGCTGAAGCGCACGCGCTGCTGAGCGAGCGCGACCCCGAAGCCGCCTTACGGCTCGCCCCCGCCGACACCACACGCGTCGCCCGCGCGCTGGAAGTGGTCACCGCCACCGGTCGCACGCTTGCGGATTGGCAGCGCGCGAAGGTCGGCGGGATCGGCGACCAGATTGACCTCGCCCCACTGATCCTCCTCCCCGACCGCATTTGGCTCACCGAGCGCTGCGACCTGCGCCTTGCCGCGATGTTCGACGAAGGCGCGATCGATGAGGTCGCCGCCCTGCTCGCCCGCGACGACATTCCGCCCGAAGCCCCGATGCGCAAGGCGATCGGCGTGCCCGAGATCGCCGCAATGCTTGCCGGCGAACTCGGTCGCGCCGAGGCACTTGAGCGCGCTCAGGCAGCGACCCGGCAATATGCCAAGCGGCAATATACCTGGCTGCGTCACCAGCCCCCGTCCGACTGGCCACGCGCCGACGCGACAGATATTATCAATCGAATGACGTATTTCGCACGAATCGTATAAGAACAATACTTGACACGCATCATTCATACGCATAGCAGCGCGCTTCCCCCATCGCATTGCACTGCGGCAAACAAGGAGACCTGACGTGGCCGAGAAAAGCGGAGCCGATATCCTGATCGAGGCGCTGGTCGACCTCGGTGTGGAGGTCGTGTTCGGCTATCCCGGCGGCGCGGTGCTCCCGATTTACGACGCGATCTTCAAGCAGAAGAAGATTCGCCACATCCTCGTCCGCCACGAGCAGGCGGCGACGCACGCGGCGGAGGGCTATGCCCGCTCGACCGGCAAGCCCGGCGTCGTGCTCGTCACCTCCGGCCCCGGCGCGACCAATGCGGTCACCGGCATCACAGATGCGCTGATGGATTCGATCCCGATGGTCGTCATCACCGGCCAGGTGCCGACGCACCTGATCGGCAGCGACGCCTTCCAGGAGGCGGACACCGTCGGCATCACCCGCCACTGCACCAAGCATAACTATCTGGTGAAGGACCCCGCCCGGCTGGGCGCAGTGGTGCATGAGGCATTCCACATCGCGACCTCCGGCCGCCCCGGCCCGGTCGTGATCGACATCCCCAAGGACGTCCAGATCGCGACCGCGCGCTACAGCAAGCCCGGTCCGATCCAGCACAAGACCTATCGCCCGCAGGTCAAGGCCGACAAGGCGCTGGTTGAGGCGGCGGTGGAGATGCTGGCGGCGGCGGAACGGCCGGTCTTCTACACCGGCGGCGGCGTCATCAACTCTGGCCCCGGCGCGTCGCAGCTGCTGCGCGAGCTGGCCAAGATCACCGGTGCGCCGGTGACATCGACGCTGATGGGCCTTGGCGCCTTCCCGGCATCGTCCGACCAGTGGCTCGGCATGCTCGGCATGCACGGCACCTATGAAGCCAATTACGCGATGAATCAGGCCGACCTGATCATCGCGGTCGGCGCGCGCTTCGACGATCGCGTGACCGGGCGGCTCGACGCCTTCGCGCCGCATTCGAAGAAGATCCATATCGACATCGACCGCTCGTCGATGAACAAGACCGTCCGCGTGGACCTGCCCATCGTCGCCGATGTCGGCCACGCGCTGGAGGACATGCTGCGCATCTGGAAGGCGCGTCAGCATCCCAAGCCCGATCTGTCCGAATGGTGGCGGCGCATCGAAGGGTGGCGCGCGGTCAAGTGCCTCGACTTCCCCGAGGAAGGCCCCGGCATCGACGCCAACACGATCATGCCGCAACGCGCCGTCCGCGCTTTGTGGGAGGCGACGCGCGACCAGGCCCCGATTATCACGACCGAGGTCGGCCAGCACCAGATGTGGGCGGCGCAGCACTTCCATTTCGAGGCGCCGAACAAGTGGCTGACCAGCGGCGGCCTCGGCACGATGGGCTATGGCCTGCCCGCCGCGATCGGCGCGCAGCTCGGCAATCCCAAGGCGCTGGTGATTGACATCGCCGGCGAAGCATCGATCCAGATGAACATTCAGGAGCTGGCGACCGCAACCCAGTACCGCCTGCCGGTCAAGATCTTCATCCTCAACAACGAATATATGGGGATGGTCCGCCAATGGCAGGAACTGACCTATTCGAGCCGCTATTCGGAAAGCTACAGCGACTCGCTGCCCGATTTCGTGAAGCTCGCCGAAGCCTATGGCTGGAAGGGCATTTTGATCGAGCACCGCGACCAGCTGGACGCGGGGATTGCCGACATGCTGGCCTATGACGGCCCGGTGATCGTCGATTGCCGCGTCGCCAAGCTCGCCAACTGCTTCCCGATGATCCCGTCGGGCGCGGCTCATACCGACATGCTCCTCCAGGCCGCCGAAGTTTCCGGCGAAATGGACGACGAAGCCAAGGCACTGGTCTGATGCACAGCTACGCGAACAAGTCCCCCTCCCGCTTGCGGGAGGGGTTAGGGGAGGGCCTGTCCCTCGCGGCCGGTGGGTTGGGCGGACACGCCCTCCCCCGGCCCCTCCCGCAAGCGGGAGGGGAGATTTAAATCATGCACATCAAGGAAGAAAAGGCCGAGCGGCATACGCTCGCCGTCATCGTCGACAACGAACCGGGCATCCTCGCCCGGATCGCCGGCCTGTTCACCGCGCGCGGCTATAATATCGAGAGCCTGACGGTGAGCGAGATTACCGACGACAAGTCGGTCAGCCGCATCACGATCGTCACCAGCGCCAGTCCGCATGTGCTGGAGCAGATCGTGTCGCAGCTCGACCGCCTCGTGCCCGTGCACAAGGTGCGCGACCTGACGGCCGAGGGCGATCATGTCGAGCGCGAGCTGGCGCTGGTCAAGGTCGCGGGAACGGGCGATCACCGGATCGAGGCGCTGCGCCTCGCCGATGTCTATCGCGCCCGCGTGGTCGATGCGACCACGTCCAGCTTCGTGTTCGAAGTGACCGGCAGCACCGAAAAGATCGACAAGTTCATCGAACTGATGGGCGAAGTCGGCCTGATCGAAGTCGCCCGCACCGGCATCGTCGCCATCGCACGGGGACGTGAGGCGGCCTGAACCAAATCCGTCGCCCCGGCGCAGGCCGGGGCCGGCCCGATAGGGCGTCTAACAGAGCGGCCCCGGCCTTCGCCGGGGCGACGAAATTTCAAAAGGGAACCGAGAAATGCGTGTCTATTACGATCGTGACGCCGACCTGAACCTGATCACGGGCAAGAAGATCGCCATTGTCGGCTATGGCAGCCAGGGCCACGCCCATGCGCAGAACCTGCGCGATAGCGGCGTGACCGAAGTCGCCGTTGCGCTGCGCGCCGGTTCGGCGACCGCGAAGAAGGCGGAGGGTGCAGGCTTCAAGGTCATGTCGACCAAGGAAGCGGCGGCATGGGCCGACATTCTGATGATCCTCGCCCCCGATGAGCATCAGGCCGCGATCTGGGCCGACGACATTGCCGGCAACATGAAGCCGGGCGCCGCGCTCGCCTTTGCGCACGGCCTCAACGTCCATTTCGGCCTGATCGAGCCGCCCGCAGACATCGACGTCATCATGATCGCGCCCAAGGGCCCCGGCCACACCGTGCGCAGCGAATATGTCCGCGGCGGCGGCGTCCCCTGCCTGATCGCGATCCATCAGGACGCGACCGGCAATGCGCATGACGTCGCGCTTGCCTATGCCTCGGGCGTCGGCGGTGGCCGTTCGGGCATCATCGAAACTAACTTCAAGGAAGAGTGCGAAACCGACCTGTTCGGCGAGCAGGCGGTGCTGTGCGGCGGTATCACGCACCTGATCCAGGCCGGTTTCGAGACGCTGGTCGAGGCGGGTTACGCCCCCGAAATGGCCTATTTCGAGTGCCTCCACGAAACCAAGCTGATCGTCGACCTGCTCTATGAAGGCGGTATCGCCAATATGCGCTATTCGATCTCGAACACCGCTGAGTACGGCGACATCAAGACCGGCCCGCGCATCATCACCGCCGAGACCAAGGCTGAGATGAAGCGCGTCCTCGCCGACATCCAGTCGGGCCGCTTCGTCAAGGATTTCGTCCTCGACAACCGCGCCGGTCAGCCCGAGCTGAAGGCCAGCCGCAAGGCCGCCGCCGCGCACCCGATCGAACAGGTCGGCAGCGAACTTCGCGCGATGATGCCGTGGATCGGCGCGAACAAGCTGGTGGACAAGGAAAAGAACTAAGTCCGGGCCGGGGCGGGGTTGGATTCCCCGCCCCGCCTCCATAAAGCTGGGGCCATGCGCGCTACCGCCCTGCCCCTCGCCCTCGCACTCGCGCTGTTCGCCGGCGGGTGTGAGCGGCGGCCCGATGACGTCCCGGTGGTGGTGAGCGCGATCGGCGACCCCGCCACATTACGCGACCCGGCCCGCGGCCCCCTCGGCTTCCCCGACAGCGTGCTGCTCGCCGCGACCGCACAGGGGCTTGTCCGGTTCGACGCCAATGGCGGGATCGAGCCGGGCGTGGCGGAGCGCTGGATCGTCAGCGATGAGGGCCGCAGCTACATCTTCCGCATCCGCAACGCCGAATGGCCCGACGGGAGCAAGGTGACCGCTGCGCAGGTCGTCGCGAGCCTGCGCGAAGCCATCGCGACCACCTCGCGCTCAAACTATGCACCGTTCGTCGCGGTGATCGACGAAATCGTCGAGATGACCCCACAGGTGATCGAGGTGCGGCTGAAGCATCCCCGCCCGGACCTGCTCAAGCTGTTCGCCCAGCCCGAATTCGCCATTCTGCGCCGCCCCCGCCTCGCCGGCACCGGGCCGCTGCGCGCCGATGTCCAAGGTGGCGGCACGCCGCTGCTGCGCCCTGTGCCCGATCCCTATGCGGTCGTGGAAAATGCCGCAGCGCCCGAAGCCGCAGAGAATGTCCGCCTGATCGGCGAACGCGCGGCCGTCGCGCTGGTGCGGTTCGCGGCGCGCGAGTCTGACCTGATTCTGGGCGGCACGTTCCACGACTGGCCGCTGCTCGACTATGCAGGAGTCGCGCCCGCCAACCTGCGCATCGACCCGGCAGTGGGGCTGTTCGGACTGGCGATCGTATCGGAAACAGGCTTCACCGCCGATCCGGACAATCGCGCAGCGCTCGCGATGGCGATCGACCGCGCGGCGATCACCGCGCGCTTCCGCCCGGAATGGACGCCCGTCGAAACACTGCTGCCAACCCAGCTCGATTCGGCCGCAGCACCCGCTGCACCGGCATGGCTCGCGCAACCGCTCGACGCGCGACGCATCCTGGCGCGCAATCGGGTGGCAGCCTGGCGCGCCGCCAATCCCGACGCATCGCCGGTCATCCGCATCGCGATGCCGCGCAGCCTCGGGACCAAGCTGATCTGGTATGGTCTCCTGCGCGATCTGCGCGCGATCGGCCTGCAGCCCGCCTGGGTGGCCGAGCGCGCGGACGCCGATCTGCGCCTGATCGACGCGGTGGCCCCCTATGACAGCGCGCGTTGGTATTTCGTCACAGCCTGCCGCAGCTGCCCGGACGATCTCGCCGCCATCATCGACGCTGCCCGCGATGCCCCGACCCTGGCCGATCGTGCGCGACGCATTGCCGAAGCGGACCTCGCACTCACCGCCGCGCATCGCTATATCCCGATTGCACAACCGTTGCGCTGGTCGGTGGCGGCACTCAGGCTCAGGGCGTTCCAGACGAACCCCCGCGCCTGGCATCCACTGACCCATTTGCGCGAACCATAAGGGAGGACCGACATGGCCAAGGCGACCCGCATGCAACGCACTCCAGGCGCCTTTCCGGTCGGTCGCGACCCACATTCGGTGCGCCAGCGCGTCACCGCGATGGAAAAGCTGCTGGAGCGCGGCTTCACCATTCCCGGCACGCGCCAGACCGTCGGCCTCGACGCGCTGATCGGCCTGATCCCGGTCGGCGGCGACATCATTGCCGCCGCCATGGGACTCTACATGGTGTGGGAGGCGCGCAATATCGGCATGTCGCGCGGCGCGATGCTGCGCATGGTCGGCAATGTCGGGTTCGACTGGCTGCTCGGCCTGATCCCTGGCGTCGGTGATATCGCCGATTTCTTCTACCGCTCCAACTCACGCAACCTGAAGATCATCAAGCGACACCTCGACAAGCATCACCCGGCAACCGCCGTGATCGACAGCTGAACCCGCTCAGGCGACCGGCGGGGGCGGAGGGACGCTCCCATCGCTAGCACGGAACCATGCCGATGCGTCGGGCCGGAACAGCATCCATACGGCAACCGCATTGAGCGCAAAGGTCACGAGATTCAGCGCGGCGGGCAGCATTCCGGTCTTCTCAAACCCGGCCAATGAATAGGGCAGACCCACCGCCGCGAGACCCAAGAAGGCGACGATAATCCACTTCGTAACCTCGCTCGCCTTGCGCGCGGTGAAATACCACAGCAGCAGCGAAACAAAGAGCGCGGACAGGGTAAGTACGATCAGCAGCACACGCATCGCCGGGATCATTTCAGGCATTCGCGCGAACGACGCTTCGACGGCCGCCATCTGGGTGCCCCAGCCCAGCGCCGTGTTGATCCCGAACACCACGATGGAGCCGATATAGGCCTGCTCGAAACGGATGATCGACTGCGGTCGCATGGCATTCCCTCTCCTGAATTGCAGAAACGCTAGGGCTCAGGCGGGGGCGAAGTCCAGCCCGATATCGGCGGCGGGAGCCGATTGGGTCAGCCGCCCGACGCTGACATAGGTTACGCCGCTCGCAGCGATGGCCCCGATCGTATCGAGCCGCACCCCGCCCGACGCCTCGGTCGGCACCCGCCCCGCGACCAGCGCCACGGCTTCGCGCAGCAGTTCGGGTCCCATGTTGTCGAGCAAGAGGTGCGTCGCCCCCGCCGCCAGCGCCGGTTCGATCTGGTCGATCCGGTCCACCTCGACGATGATCGCCCCGATCCCCGCCCGCACCGCCCGCGCAACGGCTTCCTCGACCGATCCGGCGACCGCGACATGATTGTCCTTGATCATCGCCGCATCCCACAGGCCCATGCGATGATTTTGCGCCCCGCCCATCCGCGTCGCATATTTTTCCAGCCGGCGCAGGCCGGGGATGGTCTTGCGCGTGTCGAGCAACGTCGCGCCACTCCCCGCGATTCGCTCGACATAGGCGCGCGTCATCGTCGCGATGCCCGAAAGATGCTGGACGGTGTTGAGCGCCGAGCGTTCGGCGGTGAGCAGCGCGCGCGCATTGCCGCGCAGTCGCATCAGATCGCTGCCCGCCGCGACGGCTTCACCCTCCGCCGCCAAAATCTCGATCTCTACCGCCGGATCGAGCGCCCGGAAAAATGCAGCTGCAATCGGCAGCCCCGCCACGACCACCGCATCACGGCTGTCCATCACCCCATCAAACACCGCATCCGGCGGGATCACAGCCTCTGCAGTGACATCGCCCGATCCCACATCCTCCGCCAGCGTGGCGGCAACAAAGGCGTCGAGATCGAACCCATCGAGCTGGAAAATGGACATGGCAACTCCTGAACCTTGCGCCGCGCCTACCGCCCCCGCCCGACCGGGGCAATGTCGATACGGGATGCTACGCCCGTTGCCATGCGCGCGGCCCGCCCCTATTTCCATGACGACACTGTTTTAGGGGTATTGCAGCATGACCACCTTCGACGATCGCGAGCGCGCGTTCGAAGCCAAATATGTCCGGGACGAGGAAATGGCGTTCCGCGTGACCGCGCGGCGCAACCGCCTCCTCGGCCAGTGGGCGGCGGAAAAGATGGCGCTGACCCCGGAAGAGACCGACGCCTATGCCAAGGCGGTGGTGCAGGCAGATTTCGAGGAATCGGGCGACGAAGACGTCGTGCGCAAGCTGCTTGGCGACCTGACCGCAGCCGGGGTCGAAATCGACGACGCCGCCGTCCGTGCAGCCGTTGAGCAGATGACGGTCGAGGCGCGCCGTCAGCTGATGGAAGCGCAGTAATCATGCCGATGGCGGCGAGCGAGATCGAGGCGCTGATCCGCGCCGGCATCCCCGATGCGGCGGTGGAGATCACCGACCTGGCCGGGGATGGCGATCATTATGCCGCGCGCGTGACCAGTGAGAGTTTCCGGGGCATGCCGCGCGTGCGGCAGCACCAGGCAGTATATGCCGCACTTGGCGGTCGGATGGGCGGCGTGCTGCACGCGCTTCAGCTGACCACCGCCGTGCCGGCTGGGAGTGAATGACGATGACCGACGATACCAACGCCCGCATCCAGACCCTCGTCGATTCGAACGACGTGCTGCTGTTCATGAAGGGCACGCCGCTGTTCCCGCAGTGCGGCTTCTCCAACCGCGCCGTGTCGATCCTCACGCATCTCGGCGTCGAATTCGGCAGCGTCGACGTGCTGCAGGATCAGGAGGTGCGGCAGGGCATCAAGGCCTTTTCCGACTGGCCGACCATCCCGCAGCTCTATGTGAAGGGTGAGTTTGTCGGCGGGTCCGACATCATGATGGAAATGTATGAGAGCGGCGAGTTGGCCCAGCTGCTCGAAGACAAGGGCGTCGCCGCAGCCTGATCGGCGGCGTTCCGGACTGCGCGGGCCGCCAGCGTGCGGCCCGCTGCGTCGGCGTGCACCGTCGGCCAATGCACTCGACATCGCTACAACGGGAAAGGGCGGATGGCCCGAAAGCCACCCGCCCCTGAAGCGTCGCACCTGACGGTGAACACATATGCCCAAAGTATTGCACTGTGCGTGCCAGATCGAGTGAACCACGCATTTGCGCGCAGGACGCTGGTTAACGAAATCTACCATCGCGCCAAGCTGTCAGCTTTTCCGACACCCCTGCCCAGCTGAACATCATTCATCGCGCGTTCAGCCCATTGACTACAGATGTGATCGAAGCGATTACACCCGTAGTCAAAGAGGGATGCGATGACCGAGCGAATCAGCGAAGCCGAGCATGCGGTGATGGAGGTGCTGTGGGACGAATCCCCGCTCGCCGCCCAGGATGTGGTCGAGCGCGTGGCACCGGCGCGCGGCTGGAGCGCGAACACGGTCAAGACGTTGCTCGGCCGCCTGCTCGCCAAGAACGTCATCGCCGCCGAGGAAGATGGCCGCCGCTATCAATACCGCCCGCTGGTCGAGCGCGGCGATTATGTCGAGGGTGAATCGCGCCGCCTGATCGACCGGCTGTTCGGGGGGAAGCTCACCCCACTGGTCGCGCACCTCGCCGAACGCGATGCGCTGACCGATCAGGACATTGCCGAGATCGAGGCCCTGCTGAAGGAGCTCAAGCAATGATCGCCTGGATGATCGAAACCTGCATCGCCACCACGCTGCTGATGCTGCTGGTCCTCGCGCTGCGCAAGCCGGTGCGTGAGCAATTCGGTCCCAATATCGCCTATGCGCTATGGCTGTTGCCCGTGCTGAGGCTGCTGATCCCGCCTTTGCCCGGCGCGTGGAGCTTCACCGATCTGCTCGGCGGGCTGACACACAGCGCGGAGCAGGGGCCCGGGGTCACGTTCGGTGTCCTCAACGCCGAAACCGCGCCGTCGGTCGTGATCGATCAGGCACTGGTCCAGGCGCAGTTCGATCTCGCCGGACATCACGCCGATCTGGCGCTGGTCCCGCCCACCACGGTGGCCGATGGTCCGAACATCGCGCTGTTGCTGATCGGGGTGTGGGCGATCGGCGCGCTGATCTTCATCGGGTACCATCTGATCGCGCACAGCCGCTTCTGCGCCAATCTGATGCGCAAGGCCGAAGTCCGCCGCACCGTTGCCGACGGGCGTGTCCATGTCATCGAAACCGATGCCGCGACCGGCCCGCTCGCCTTTGGCATCTGGCGCAAATATGTCGCGTTTCCGCGGGACTTTGCGGAACGTTATGACCCGGTCGAGCGCAACCTCGCGCTTGCCCATGAACTCGGGCACCACCTTCGGGGGGACCTGATTGCCAACTGGATCGCGCTGGTCGTGCTCGCGCTCCATTGGTTCAACCCGGTCGCATGGCGGGCGTTCCGCGCCTTCCGCGCCGACCAGGAACTGGCCTGCGACGCCCTTGTGCTCTCAGGCCGCGCACCGGCGCTGCGCCATGCCTATGGCCGCGCCATCGTCAAGTCCGCGCATGGGGGTGCGGTCTCGGCAGCTTGCCACCTACACACCGTCAACGAACTAAAAGGGAGGCTCAAAATGCTCTCGAAACACAATCCCAAGTCCCGTGCCCGTGTCACCACCGGAATCGCCGGCGCTGCGGCGCTGACCCTCGCCGGGCTTGCGCTCACCGCCTCTGGCGCTGGCGCTGCCATCAGCCAGACCGAGGCACCAACTCCGCCGGTCGCCCCTGCCGCACCCGAAGCGCCTGAAGCACCGGACGCGCCCGCCGCACCGGAAGCGCCCGAAGCGCCCGAGGCGCCCGAGGGTGCCAAGGAAAAACACGTCCATCGCATCGTCATGATCGAACGCACCAGCGGCAAGAACAAGGACGCCAAGGGCAAGGTCGAAACCCGCGTCATCCGCATGAAGGGCGACGGCAAGGACATGGTGTTCACCGGCGACCTGAAGGTGGACGTCGATGTAAAGTCGATGAAGTGCGGCGGATCGAAGGAAGATGCGGTCAAGGTCGAGAAGCGCGACGGCGACAAGCGGATCGTCATCCTCTGCACCGACCGGATCGAGATGCGCGCCGACGCCGCCACTGCGCGGGCCAAGGGTGCAGAGGCGCTCGCCCGCCGCGCTCAGGTGATGGCGATCGCCAGCGCCGATATGGGCAAGCGTCACGCGATGATGGGCCTCAAAATGGCCCGCAGCTCGATCGAGGCCCAGACCGAGCTCAGCGCCGAGCAGAAGGCCGCCGCGCTCAAGGGCATCGACGACGCGATCCGCGAGCTGGAGACGGCCGGGAAGAACTAACCGCGAAGCGGACCACCGCGCGGCAGCCCATCGCCGCGCAGTGGCTCCACCAGGGCCGGCTGCGACCCCCTTCACGCGGCCGGCCCGTTCGCGTGTCCGCCTTCCGGGGTTGTGCGCGCCGCGATGAACCGCCATTTCTGGCCCATGGATCAGGCAATGACCGGCGTGGCGATACAGCTCGAACCGCTGGTGGCACGCGTTCTCGCGGCTAACCCCTCCCCCTTTACCTATACCGGCACCCAGACCTATCTGGTCGGCACCACCGACCTCGCGGTGATCGACCCCGGCCCCGATCTGCCCGAGCATCTCGACGCGCTGGTCGCCGCGATCGCCGGTCGCCCGGTCCGCGCGATCCTGTGCACCCACACCCATCGCGACCACAGCCCCGCCAGCCGGCCGCTGGCGTCCGCGACTGGCGCGCCGATCATCGGCTGTGCGCCGCTCGCGCTCGACGATGACGGGCCGCGCTCCGACGCCGCGTTCGACCGCGACTATGCGCCCGACCGCGTTCTCACCGACGGCGAGCGCGTTGCGGGAACGGGCTGGACGCTCGAAGCGGTCGCGACCCCCGGACACACCTCAAACCACTTGTGCTTCGCGCTGATCGAAAGCGGCGCGCTGTTCACCGGCGACCATATCATGGGCTGGTCGACCAGCGTGGTCGCCCCGCCCGATGGCGACATGGGCGCGTATATGGCCAGCCTCGACAAGCTGCTCAGGCGTGACGACCGCGTCTATTTTCCCGCGCACGGTCCGGAGGTCACCACGCCCCAGCGCCTGACGCGCGGGATGATCGGGCATCGCAAGCAGCGCGAGGGCCAGATCCTGCGCCTGATCGACCAACATATCGGCGCGATTCCGGATATGGTCGCGCGCATGTATGTCGGGCTTGATCCGCGACTGACCGGCGCGGCGGGCCGATCGGTCCTCGCGCATCTGATCGACCTCAACAATCGCGGCCTGGTCCGCGCGGAAGGAGAGCTATGGACCAGGGCGGCGTAAGGCAGCGCAGCGGGCTCGCGCAGGGCTGCGTCATCGCATTGGGCATGGTGCTGGCGATGGCGCTGGCGGTCGGCGCAACGCTCTATTTCGTGGGGCGCAGCGCGTTCGACCGGCTGACCGGCGGCCCCGATCCGGTGACCATGGCAAGCGCCAGCCTTCAGGGGCTGCGCGAACAAAACCGCCTGTCGGCCTTTGCCGCGCGCTATGTCGCGGTGGTCACCACCAGCCAGACCCGGATGGGCTTCACCGCGCAAAAGACGATGATCATGCCCGGCTCGGTCCGCTACGAGGTCGATCTCGGCAAGCTCAACCAGCGCGACGTCATCTGGGATCCGGCCACAAAGAAGCTCAGCATCGCCCTCCCCCCGCTCGAAGTCGTGGGACCAGAGGTCGATCTCAACAATATCCGCGAATATGGCGAGGGCGGCGTGCTGATGACGCTGACCGACAGCGAGGAGCGGCTCGACGCCGCCAATCGCGCCGCCGGGCAAAAGGAACTGGTGCGTCAGGCGCGCGAGGCGACCCCGATGCGCCTTGCCCGCGACGCCACCCGTCGCGCGGTGGAACGCAGCTTCTCCATGCCGCTGCGCGCAACCGGCATGGACGTGACCGTCGAGGCGCTGTTCCCCGACGAGCGCACCGCGCAGGATCGCGAGCGCTGGGACGTGTCCAAGTCAATCGAACAGGTGCTGCGGGAGCGGGCCGAGCGCGAGGCCGCGAAGAAGTAGCGTTCGCTTCGACAAGCCAATGTGATACATATCGCTTCCGCAACGACTTGCGGGGGGACGTTATGGCGACGATAGTCGACGGCACGACAGGCGCACGCGCGCGCGATTCACGCTTTTTCGAGATCAGCGCGCTTCTGATGGCGCTGGTTCTGGTCGCCGGCTTTAGCCTTCATCTGGCGATGGGGCGGTCGTCATTCGGCGTCCCAACCTTCGTGCATGTCCACGCGGTCATCTTCTTTGGCTGGGTGTTTATCTACGTCGCGCAGACCTTTCTCGCAACGCGCGGCCCGCTTTCACTGCATCGCACATTGGGCTGGATCGCGGCGGGGTGGGTCATCGCGATGGTTGCGGCCGGATTTGCGATCTCGCTGTGGCGGACTCAGGCGGGGATTGTGCCCTTCTTCTTCAAGCCCCAGCATTTCCTGATCGCCAATCCGATGACGCTGCTCGTCTTTGCCGGATTGACCGCTGCTGCGGTGGTGCTGCGCCGCCGCACTGACTGGCACCGGCGGCTGCATCTGTGCGCGATGGCGATGCTGTTGGGGCCTGGCTTTGGCCGCCTGTTGCCCAGCCCGTTCATGATCCCCTGGGCGTTTCAGATCGGCGTCGCGTGCGGCCTGCTGTTTCCGCTGGCTGGCATGGTCCGCGATTGGGTGCGCAGCGGTCGCATCCACCCGGCCTGGTTCTGGGGCCTTGGCACCGCGATCCTGGCGATGCTCGCGGTAGAAGCGATTACCTATTCGCCCCTCGGCGACGCGCTCTTTGCCTGGGCAGTGAAAGGCACGCCCGGTGCCGCACTCGCTCCGCTGGAGTTCGGGCCGATGCCGCCAATGGGTTGAACCGGAACCCCGACAAGGCCATGTGGGGGCCGAATCAGAGGGTCCCGACATGAACGCACGCACCGACCTGTCCGGCATCGACATCCGCGCCGAGATCGACCGCCTGCGCAAGGAGCGCAACGCGGTTATCCTGGCGCATTATTACCAGAAGCCAGAGATCCAGGACCTCGCCGATTTCGTCGGCGACAGCCTCGAACTGAGCCGCAAGGCGGCGGAAACCGATGCCGAAGTCATCGCGTTCTGCGGCGTGCGTTTCATGGCCGAAACAGCAAAGATCCTCTCGCCCGACAAGACCGTGATCCTGCCCGACATGAACGCCGGGTGCAGCCTGGAAGACAGCTGCCCGCCCGATCAGTTCGCCGCCTTCCGCGCGCAGCACCCCGATCACATCGCGCTGACCTACATCAACTGCTCGGTCGAGGTGAAGGCGCTCAGCGACATCATCGTCACCAGCTCGTCCGCCGAAAAGATCCTGAGCCAAATCCCGCCGGAGCAGAAGATCATCTTCGGCCCCGACAAGCATCTCGGCGGCTATATCAACCGCAAGATGGGCCGCGACATGCTGCTGTGGCCGGGCGTGTGCATCGTGCATGAGGCCTTCAGCGAGACCGAACTGCTCAAGCTCAAGGCACAGCACCCGAACGCCCCCGTCGCCGCGCACCCGGAGTGCCCGCCGCATGTGCTCGACCACGCCGATTATGTCGGATCGACCAGCGGCATCCTGCAATTCGCCAAGGATTTCGACGGCGACACGCTGATCGTCGCAACCGAACCGCACATCATCCATCAGATGGAAAAGGCGGTCCCGGAAAAGACCTTCATCGGCGCCCCCGGTGCGGACGGCAACTGCAACTGCAACATCTGCCCGTACATGGCGCTCAACACGCTGGAGAAACTCTACATCGCGCTCCGCGACCTCGAACCGCGGATCGAGATTGCCGAGGATATCCGGCTCAAGGCGAAGACGAGCCTGGACCGGATGCTGGCCATGGCCAGCGGTACGGTGGGGCTCGGCGACCTCGGCCCGCTGCGCGTGACGGGGGATTGAGGGCGAGCACCACTGTGGTAGGATAGGCGCATGACGGCGCAGGACATCTCCCCGCCTCCGGGCAAGTATCGACTGAAGGTCGATGACTACCTCACGCTGTTTGAAGCAGGTGCCTTTGAGGGCTTGCGGACCGAGCTGATCGAGGGGGACATCATCGTCATGAGTCCGCAATACCGTCCCCACGGCGTTATCAAAATGGGGTTGTACGACGCGCTGCGGGACAGGCTGAAGGAACTCGGCTCTCCCCTGACACCATTGGTGGAGGTCAGCCTTGCTCTTGACGAGCATAGCCTGCCGGATCCGGATCTGCTGCTGACCAGCGAGCCGCGCGGAGCCGGGCCAGTCCCGCTTTCATCAGTCGGGCTGGTGATCGAGGTTGCTGCCTCTTCCCGCGCAAAGGATATGGGTGCCAAGGTTGCTCTCTATGCCCGTCACGAAGTGCCGGAATATTGGGTCGTCGATGTCAACGAACGGGTGATCCACCAGCTGTGGTCGCCCACCGACGGACTCTATGCCGAACGGCGCGAGATCGCCTTTGGCTCAGCAATCACCGCCGCCACCATCCCCGGCCTGACCGTCGAGACCGCAACCCTCTGATCTCCCTCACTGCCAGTCGCGGTGGACCGTCAGCGCGGGCGAGTAGAAGTTCACATATTGCGCCATCCGTGGCCGCATCGCGCGGTTGGGGCTGGCGCCGTGCGGCAGATCCTGGCGCCAGATCACCAGATCCCCCGCCCCCGCCGCGATCGGCACGGCTTGTGGGTCGAGATGCACCAGGCGCGGGTCGGTGTCGCCAATCTCTTCCAGCCACGCATCGAGCCGGTGGTGGAATCCCGGCAACAGTGCGAACGCCCCCTGATCCGCCGCCGTGTCGGTCAGGTACAAGATCCCCTGCGTCGCGAACGGGATCGGCTTGGCCAGGCTGACGTCCCAGTGCATCTTCGGCCCCTGGAACGGTCGGCCCGGTATCTCGGGCGGGTTGAAGCTCATCCGGTCGACGATGCACCACAGGTCGCTGGTGCCCCATAGCTGCGCGAACGCCTTGTGCACGCGCGGCGCGCGGCGGGCGATTTCCAGCGCGGGGTCCTGAAAATGCTGGACCATGATACCGTTGAGGTCGTGCCCGTACCACGTCTCCGGCCGCGCCGGATCGGCGTTCAGCAGTCGCCACAGCAACGCCTCGACCTGCGCCGCTTCCTCGCGCGAGATCGCACCGCGCAACGTCACCCAGCCCTCGCGTTCCCAATGGGCGAGATCCTGGGCGTCCAGCACATCGGGCATCGCGTCGATCGCATCGAGCCGCGCCTGAACCTCCGCCGGCAACGGCGCATCGTCCAGCGTCGCATGGTAACGCGCCACCGTCAGCGGATCGGGCCGCCCCGCCGTCGCGATCACCCAATCCTCGAACGCATCAAGCTCGGGCCGCTCGAAACTGAGATATTGGATCACCTGCTCCAGCCCCAGCCCGAGCGTGTCGATCAGCATCCGCTCGCTCTGGTCACGCCGAACGACGCGCGGCGCGCGAAACGTCAACTCCGCCCACAGTCTCTCGAAACCACGGATGTCGCGAAGGCTGGCCAGGGTCTGCATCGCCGCCACCATTCCGAGTGCAGGGCGATGCGTCAATGGCAGGGATTGAGCCGACCGGCTCGCCGTGGCAGCGTCATGCCATGATCGCGTCGCGCCGCATCGCCAGACTTGCCGGCAAAGCCGCGATCGCCACCTTTACACTCATCGGACTGATCACGACCGTCGCTGCCCTGACGCTTTGGCTGGCGGCGCGGCCTGTACTGAATGCGGCCCGCAACGACGCGCAGGCTTCTCCGCAGCTCTGCGCCTCCGCTGCGGCGATCCCAAAAGGCTATCCTTACGCCCTGCGCGATGTCCAGGCGCTCGAGCAAAGTCGATGGATAGTCTTTCGTGAGGCCTGCCACCGCCACGCGATTGCGGGCTGCGCTACAGGCCCAAAACCAAAGCTCACGACCACACTTGGATGGATGGCTTTCAACGAAGCATATCTGAGCGATTGTGACGTGCGGGCGCTTTTGCTGCGACGGGACGCCCATTTGGGTCGAACCCTCGATCGCCTTTATCCCGGGCGCGATCCAAAGGCACTCACGCCCGCCGAGCTGGACTGCGTTGCCGCGGTGCTGCGTTACGGTTTCACCAGAACCGCCGAAGAGCGCGGGCACTGCACGCTGCCCAAGCCGCGAGCGGCCCGAGCAGCGCAACAGCCAGCGCCTTAACGCGTCAGCTTCTTATACGCCAACCGCGTCGGACGATCCGCCGCATCGCCCAGACGACGCCGCTTGTCTTCCTCATAAGCCTCGAAATTCCCCTCGAACCACTCAACGTGCGAATTGCCCTCGAACGCCAGAATATGCGTGGCGAGACGGTCGAGGAAGAAGCGGTCGTGGCTGATGACCACGGCGCAACCCGCGAAATTCTCGATCGCTTCTTCCAGCGCGCCGAGCGTTTCGACGTCAAGGTCGTTGGTCGGTTCGTCGAGCAGCAGCACGTTGCCGCCGCGCTTCAGCATCTTGGCGATGTTGACGCGGTTGCGCTCACCACCCGACAGCTTGCCGACATTCTTCTGCTGGTCCTGGCCCTTGAAGTTGAACGCGCCGACATAGGCGCGGGTCGACTGGTCGTGGCCGTTGACCTTCATGTAATCGAGCCCGTCGGAGATTTCCTCCCAGACATTGTTGGCCGGATTGAGGTGATCGCGGCTCTGATCGACATAGCCGAGGCGGACGGTGGTCCCCATCTCGATCGTGCCGCTGTCGGGCGTTTCCTGCCCGGTGATCAGCTTGAACAGCGTCGACTTGCCCGCGCCGTTCGGCCCGATCACCCCGACGATGCCACCTGCGGGCAGCGTGAAGGACAGGTTTTCGAACAGCAGCTTGTCGCCATAGGCCTTTGACACATTGTCGAGTTCGATGACCTTGCCGCCCAGACGCTCGGGTACCTGGATGACGATCTGCGCCTTGCCCGGCGTGCGGTTCTGCTGCGCCTCGACCAGCTGTTCGAACTTGGAGATACGCGCCTTGGACTTGGTCTGGCGGCCCTTCACGCCAGCGCGGATCCACTCCAGCTCGTCCTTGATCGCCTTCTGGCGGCCGGTGGCCTCGCGGTCCTCCTGTTCCAGACGCTTGGCCTTCTTTTCCAGATAGGTCGAGTAATTGCCCTCGTACGGGAAGTATTTTCCGCGATCGAGCTCGAGGATCCAGTCGACCACATTGTCGAGGAAATAGCGGTCGTGGGTGATCATCAGCACCGCGCCGGCATATTCCTTCAGGTGGTTTTCCAGCCACTTGACGCTTTCGGCGTCGAGATGGTTGGTCGGTTCGTCGAGCAGCAGGATCGACGGCTTCTGAATCAGCAACCGGGTCAGCGCGACGCGGCGCTTTTCACCGCCCGACAGGCTGTCGACGGGCCAGTCGCCCGGCGGGCAACGCAGCGCTTCCATCGCGATCTCGAGCTGGTTGTCGAGGCTCCAGCCATCGACCGCGTCGATCTTGGTCTGAAGCTCGCCCATTTCTTCCATCAGCGCGTCGAAATCCGTGTCGTCCTTCGGATCGCCCATCTCCGCCGAAATCGCGTTGAAGCGCTCGACCAGATCGGCGGTCTCGCGCGCGCCGTCCTTGACGTTCTCCAGCACCGACTTGGTCGGGTCGAGCTGCGGCTCCTGCTCCAGATAGCCGACGGTGATGTTCTCACCCGGCCACGCCTCGCCGGTGAAATCCTTGTCGATGCCCGCCATGATCTTGATCAGCGTCGACTTGCCCGCGCCGTTCGGGCCGACAATGCCGATCTTCGCGCCCTGATAGAATTGCAGGTTGATGTTGCTCAGCACCGGCTTTTGCGCGCCGGGGAAGGACTTGGTCATGTCCTTCATGACAAATGCGTATTGGGCGGCCACTTATGGTCTCCGAAAATTCGAACGAACGGGTCTGGAATTGACGCGCGATGTAGCGACGGCGCGCCGTCAAGGCAATCAGCGCAGCCAGCGGACCATAGCGGGATAGACCGGCGCCCCTTCCGGCGCGGTCAGCGGGGTGTGCGCCATCCCCGCCGCGACCAGTTCGGGCAGGCCGATATAGATGCCCATTGCATAGCTTTGCGCCAGCCCCGGACCACCGCCCTTATAGCCACCTTCGTGGAACACGATTGCAGGATCGATCCTGAGTTCCACCGCAGCAGCATAGGACCAGGCCATCGCCGCCAGCTCCAGCGTGCTGTCGTCGGGCACCTCACCGCTCCGGGCTGCGGGCTCCAGAACCGCCAGATGCCCGGCCTCATGCAGAATGTCACCCGGCCATAACAGTCGCGCACGGTCCACCACCACACCGCCGCCCGTTACCGTGACCGCAGGCAGGAACGAATCGCCCGCGACCACGTCCTCCGTCACCGGAATACCGATGCCGCGCACAAATGCGATGATCCGGTCAAATAGGTCTGACTCGCCGCCCATCGCCCTGACCTACCCCAGTTTTTGTCGATCGAAAGGGTTTTCGGCCCATGACGAATGCGTTTCGCGACTTTAGGACGGCGTGCATGACGCATCGCCTCACCCGCCTCGCCGCCGCGACCGCCCTGTTCGCGCTCCCCGCCACCGCCTTCGCGCAAAGCATGGACCCCGCCGCCCTGCGCGACGCGGCGCTGAAGGACGATCTGGCGTATGAAATCACCGAAGGACTGACCACCGAAGTCGGCCCGCGCCTCGCCGGGACCGAAGCGGAGGCACGCGCCCGCGCCTGGTCGCTCAAAAAGCTCGCCGCGCTCGGCTTCAAGAATGTCCGCAACGAACCGTTCGAGATGAAGACCTGGGTGCGCGGCGTCGAAACGCTGGAAGTGCTCGCCCCCTTCCCCCAGCCGCTCCACCTCACCGCGCTCGGCAATTCGGGCGCGACCGCCGCCAAGGGGCTTGAGGCGGAGATCGTCTATTTCCCCGATCTGGCCGCGCTCAACGCCGCGCCGGACGGCAGCCTCAAGGGCAAGATCGCCTTTGTCAGCCATTCGATGACCCGCACGCAGGACGGGTCGCAATATGGCGCATTCGGTGCGGCACGGCGCAGCGGGCCGACGGTCGCGGCACGCAAAGGCGCGGCGGCGATCCTGATTCGCTCGATCGGCACCGATTATCACCGCAACCCGCACACCGGCGTGACCAATTTCGCTGAGGGCGTCGCCCCGATTCCCGCCGCCGCGCTGTCGCTGCCCGATGCCGAGCAGCTGGAGCGCATCCTGAAGCGGGGCCAGCCGGTCAAGGTCAAGCTGACCCTCACCCCGCGCCAGATCGGCACCACTGAATCGGGCAATATCATCGCCGAAGTGCCGGGCAGCGATCCCGCCGCCGGCATGGTCGTGGTCGCCTGCCACCTTGATAGCTGGGATTTGGGCACGGGCGCGTTCGACGACGCCACCGGATGTGGCATCGTTGCCGCGGCGGCGAAGCGGATCATGGACGCGGGCACCCCGCGCCGCACGATTCGCATCCTGTGGGCGGGGGCCGAAGAAGTTGGCGTGTTCGGCGGAAAGGCCTATTTCGACGCGCACAAGGGCGAGAATCACGCGCTCGCCGCCGAATCGGACTTCGGCGCAGACCGCGTCTGGCGGGTCGATTTCAAACTGCCCGACAGTGCCAAACCGGTCGGTGACCGTGTTGCAGCAGCGCTCGCCCCGCTCGGAATCAGCCGGAGTCGTGAGCGCGCCAGCGGTGGTGCGGATGTCTCCGCCTTGATCGCATTCGGCGTCGCGGGAATCGACCTGCAACAGGATGGCAGCCGCTATTTCGACCTCCACCACACGCCTGACGACACGCTCGACAAGGTCGATCCGGCACAATTGCGACAAAATGTTGCGGCATGGACCGCGATGCTCGCCGTGGTAGCGAACGCGCCCGAGGAAATTGGCCCGGTTCAGTGATGCAGCGCACCATTTCGGGTGGCCGCAAACCTTGCTGACAGATGAATTTCCATTGACGGACGCGTAACGGGCGCTATTCCGACTAACTCGCACGGCAATCGGGCCGGGGCGAACCGAAATAGCTTTGCTTGGGAGCAAACGAATGAAGAAGATTCTCATCGTCGCTGCCGCGACCGGCCTGATGTCGCTCGCTGCTTGCAACACGCCTGCCGCGAACAACACCGCTGAAGTCGCCGCCAACCTCGGCGACGACGCCGGCAACATGGAAATGATGGCCGAGAACGGCACCGACGAAGTCGTCGAGAACGGCACCGACAACATGGCTGACGTTGTTGAGAACGTCGCTGGCTAATTCCGGTTCGGCCTTCCGGCTCGCTTGAGCCGGTCGAATCGAAAGGGCGTCCCTGCGGGGGCGCCCTTTTTTCTTGCCTGGTTCCCGCGCGACCCAAGTCACTTGTCGATGATGAACGGCGTTTGATCCCGATGAACGGACCTGATCGACGGGCCCAATGCGTCGGTCGACACAGCGTCGCCCGCATCCTGCGCCGCACCTAACCCGGACCTGCGTTCAGCCCCCGAACGCGATGAACCCAACGAGGTCCGTGATGTTCGCCACCCTGTTTCGCAGCGCCGCACTCGGCGCTGTGCTGATCCTTTCGCTTCCGGCAGCGGCCGGCCCGGGCAAGTCGGCGACGGTCCGCTATGCCGATCTCAACCTGACGAGCGCTGCTGGGAAAAAGACGCTCGAACGCCGGATCGCCAATGCGGCCATGACGGTTTGCGGCGGTCGTCCCGACTATCGCGATCTGACGGGAACCCGGGCGCACGACCGGTGCGTCGCCCGCGCGCTCGAATCCGCGCGCCCATCGATCGAACTTGCTCTGCGCAGCGCAGCGACGCGGCAGCTGGCAGCGCGCGACCAGAATGTCAGAGTAGCTCCCTGACATCGTCCTGCCCCGCCCGGCGCACCCGCCGGGCGGGGCCTCTTTGCATTAGGAATTTATCGTTCGGCCAAGATCGCCTTGGCAGCCGCCTGATAGGTGCGCCCGATCCGCACGCTGACCCCATCCGCCAGTTCAGCATACCACACGCCCAGTCCGTCATGGCGCAGCTTCACGATCCGGTCGCGCCGCACGATCACCGATCGGTGCAATCGAATGAAGCGCTCGGGATCCAGCCGCCGCTCGAGCTCGCTGATCGTCTGGTGGATCAGATAGCCGCGTCCGCCGACGGTCAGACGCATATAGTCGCGCTCCGCATCGATACGCTCGACGTCGCCGGCGCTGATCCGGATCATTTCCGACCGGTGCGGAACCCAGAAATCCTCGATCCAGCGCGAAGATGGGGTGGCTGGCTCATCGCCCTTTCGCCCACGCGCTTCCACCGCCCGCGCCACGGCGCGCGCCAGCCGCTCGGCGCTGACGGGCTTCAGCACATAATCTACCGCCGCAACCTCAAACGCCGCCACCGCATGCTGGTCGAATGCCGTGCAGAAGATCACCGCCGGTCGGGGCGACACACGCGCCAGCGATCCCGCGACTGACATCCCGTCGCACTGCGGCATCGCGATATCGAGCAGGACCAGATCGGGTTTCAACGCGTCGATCAGGCGCAGCGCCGCTTCGCCATCCGCGGCCGTGCCGACCAGATCGACCTGCTCCAGCCCCGCGCACAAGATCTGCATCCGCTCGACCGCCAGCGGCTCGTCATCGACGATCAGCGTGCGCAACCGTTCAACAGCCATGGTTCGTCACCGGCATGCGGATGATCACGGCAAACCCACCCTCGGCGCGCGGCCCGGCCTCCAGCGATGCCGCCTCGCCGAACCGCACGGTCAGCCGGTCGCGAACGTTGCGCAGGCCGACGCACGTGCCTTTCGCCCCCTGTACGCCTTCGCCGTCGTCGATCACCGCGATTACGAGCATGGTGCCTTCGATCCACGCACGAACGCGGACCTCGACCGGACGACGGGCGGGTGCCACACCGTGCTTGATCGCATTTTCGACCAGCGGCTGGAGCAACAGCCCGGGAACACAGGCACGCTCGGCCTCAGGCGCGATGTCGAACACGCTGCGCAGCCGCTGGGGGAAGCGCACCGCCTCGATCTCCAGATACAGACGCTGCAGCGCGATCTCGTCAGCCAGCGGCACATCCTCGGTCGGCTCGGCGGACAGGCTGGTGCGGAAAAAGGTCGATAGGTTGAGGATCATCGTTTCGGCGTCCTCGCGCCGCCCAGTCATCACCAAAGAAGAGATCGAATTGAGCGTATTAAACAGGAAATGCGGGTTCACCTGATAGCGCAGCGCGCGCAGCTCGGCGGTCTGCGCCGCGGTGCGCAGCCGCGCCGCCTCCCGCTCCGACGCGCGCACCGCTCCGGCGTAGGACAAGGCAAGGTAGAGAATCGCCCAAGCCAAGTTGAAGAAATACCAGTGGATCGCGTTGTCGGCGATCAGGTGCGCTGGCCCCTTCTTCTCTTCATGCTTCTCCTGCGCCGAGTGCGTAGCGGACTTTTCCGCGTCCGACTTTTCCAGTTCGGGCTTTGGATCAATGACGTAAAACGACAGGTAGTTGACCGTCGAATATGCCGTGGACGACACCGCCGCGAACAGGAATGCCGCTGCGACCCGCAAGCGCAGGCTGCGCTGCTCCAGTGGACGCAGCGCCAGATACATCAGCGTGGTGAAGCCTATCCCGAACAGCGACACCCAGGCGCGATTGTCCAGCGCCGACCAGTGATCCGGGTAATCCATGATCCAGGCGCGCAGCGTGACGCTGACATAGTAGAACGCCCAGAAGCCAATGATCGACAACACCGCAACGCGCGGCGGGACCGTATATCGGGTGGGCGCATGAGGACGATCGGCCATCACGTCATCTAACGCGATCGCCCGTTCCTATACCACTAACGCAAGGCACGTTGGTCGAAGCGGGTGAGCCGTCCGTCGAAAGCCTGCTTGCGCAGCGCGCACCCGCTGCCGGGTCAGAGCCGCTCCACCGCGCGCTCGATCTTGCGCAGCACCGCGCGGTCGCCTGCTGGCGCATCCGCTGCGTCCTGCGCCAATGCCATCAGCCGGATCGCGCCAAAGCTTGCCGCCAGCCCCTTGAGCCGCAGCGCCGCACTACGCCAACTCTCCGGTTCGTCGGCCTTGGCCAACGCCTCCAGCGCGCGCATCGCGCTTTCGAGAAACGCCCCGCGAAGCTCCGCGATCAGCCCGGGCTCATCGCCCACCGCCGCCGCCAGAGTCGCATCGATTGCACCGGGATCATACGCCATGCCCGACCCTAGATTCGCCGTGCTTAATGAGTGGTTTCACAATGCTATGCGACGGCGGGGCGACTGTGCTAAACCGGGACGATGAACGGGGGAACGAACAAGCTCGGACCGCGTCCGCTCGACGACGAGGACGACGCACTGCTGCTCGTCGAAGAGGCACCGGAGCCGGTCGCGGACATGCGTGCAACCGATGTCGCGGAGGATGACGCGCCGTCGGCGCTGCGCACGCCATGGCTGGCTGCGACGCTCGCCATCGGCCTGGTCATTGCATGGATCGGAGTGGCCGGCTGGCTGCTGCAACCGCTGTTCACCGCCCCGCCGCCGCCGGCCCAGCTGATCCAGCTGATTGCCGCGCTGTGCGTCCCGCCGGCGTTGATCGGCATCCTGTGGCTGCTGGCCCAGCGCAACAGCGCGACGGAAGCTCGGCGGTTCGGGCAGACCGCCCGCGCGATGCGCGCCGAGGCCGCGAGCCTGGAACGCGTCGTCGCCACCCTGTCGCGCAAGATCGAGGCGAACCGCGCCGAACTCGCCGATCAGACCACCGCGCTGATGGCGATGGGCGACCGCGCCGCCGAGCGGCTTCAGGCCATCTCCAACGGCATGGCGGCCGAAGCCCGCGCGGTTGCCGACAGCGCGCAGAGGCTGGTCGACAGCAGCAGCTCCGCGGAAAAGAGCGTCGGCATCGTCCTGTCCTCGCTGCCCCGCGCGCATGAGGAGATGACCGGCATGGCCGCGACGCTCGACGCGGCGGGCATGAAGGCCAGCGAACACGCCTCTGCACTCGACGCACAGCTTGCCGCACTGGCCGAACGCGGGCGTGAGGCTGATACGATCGCCGGTGGCGCCGCCCAGCGCCTCGCCGCGCACATCGCGCGAATGGAAGCGACCAGCGAGAATGCCGGGACCAAGCTTGAGGGCGTCGCCGCCAGCATGTCCGAAACGGTCGATGCCATGCTCGACCGTGCCGCCGCTGCGGTGGACGAAGCGCGCAAGGGCATTGCCGCGCAGGGCGAAGCGATGCTCGCCATGCTCGCCGCGAACCAGGCTTCGCTCGACAAGGCCGGGCGCGACAGCATCGACACCGTCGGCACCCGCATCGGCGAGGTTGAAGAAACGATCGGCCGCATCGCCGACCGGCTGGGCGAGGAACAGACGCGGGTCGACATCCTGCTCGCCTCGGTCACCGGCGGCATCGCCCAGGCCGATGGCCAGCTGGCGGCGCTGCACAGCCACGGCATGGAGCGCACCCAGGCGCTGTCCGCCTCGATCAGTGCGCTCGACAGCTCGGCCAATGCGATGAGCGCGACGTTGCGCGACGGCGACGAAACCGCGCGCCGCGTCATCGCGACCGCCGAAGATCTGCTTGCGGCGCTTGATGCCTCGGCGCGCGAGATGGACGAGACGATGCCCGAGGCGCTGGTGCGGCTGGAGCAGCGGATCGGCGCGACCCGTGGCGTCATCGCCGCGTCCAAGCCCGAACTGCTTGCGCTCGTCACCGCGGCCGAAAGCACGCACGACGCGATCGAGGCGATTGCCGACGTCGTCCGCACGCAGCGCGACATGCTCGCCAAGACTCAGGCGTCGCTGCTCGAATCGCTCGAGGACGGTCAGGCAAAGACGGCTCAGCTGGAGGATGTCGTCGACCGCGCGATCGCCAATGCGCGCCGCTTCGCCGAAGACGCCGCGCCCCAGCTGGTCGACGCGCTGCTCCGCATCCGCGAAACCGCCAACGCCGCGTCCGATCAGGCCCGCGCCGCGCTTGCTAGTATCGTGCCCGAGGCGACCCGCCAGCTCGAGGATGCAGGTTCGGCCGCACTACGCCGCGCGCTCGACGCCAGCGTGCGCACCCAGCTGATCGAACTGGGCGAAGTGACGCAAGGCGCAGTCAACGCCGCCGCCCGCGCCAGCGAACGGCTCGCGCAACAGATGCTCTCGATCAACGACGCCTCGGCTGAGGTCGAGGCCCGCATCGACGAAGCCCGCGCCGAACGCGAAAATGCCGACCGCGACAATTTCGCGCGCCGCGTGTCGCTGCTGGTCGAAGCGCTCAACTCCGCCTCGATCGATATCTCCAAGGCGTTCGCGCACGAGGTATCGGACAGCGCCTGGGCGGCGTATCTCAAGGGCGACCGCGGCGTCTTCACCCGCCGCGCCGTCCGCCTGCTCGACAGCGGCCAGGCGCGCGAAGTGTCGTCGCTCTACGAAAGCGACCCCGACTTCCGCGAGCAGGTCAACCGCTACATCCACGATTTCGAAGCGATGCTGCGTCAGGTGCTCGCCCTGCGCGACGGTGCGCCGCTGGGGGTGACATTGCTGTCGTCCGACATGGGCAAGCTCTATGTCGCGCTGGCACAGGCGATCGAACGGCTGCGGGGGTAAGCACCAAACGGCGCGAGACTATTGCCGCGCCGCCGCCTGCACCTTCATTGCAAACGCCATCCGCGCCGCTGACAATTCGCGGTCACTCGCGCGCGGCCAGGCGGCGCTCGTGACCATCACCAGATTGTTCGCCGGATCGACGATGATCGACTGGCCGAAAATGCCCTGCGCCGCGAAGATGCCGCCCGCCGGCACCCACCATTGATAGCCATAGCCACCGCCGGGGAAGCTCACCTGCGCCTTGGTCGCGTCCGCAAACCAGCCAGCGGGCACGATGCCCTTCCCGCCCTCCAGCGCCATCTGGCCGATCCGCCCATAATCGCGCAGCGACACCGACAGGCAGCACCCCGACACTTCCGCGCCGGTCTGGTCGGTCATCCAGAACGCATCGCGCTCCATGCCGTAGGGCTTCCAGATCTTCTCTTCGAGATAGGCCGATAGCGACTTGCCCGTCGCGCGGCGCACCAGCACGCCGATCAAATTGGTCTCGCCGGTCTTGTAGACGAACTTGACCCCCGGCTCGCTCTCACGCGGCAGCTTGCGCATGTAGAAGACGGTCGGGTCCGCCCCCGCCGGCACCGCTTCGGCGAACATCCGCGCCACGTCGCTATTGGGGTTGGTGTAATCCTCGTTCCACTTCACCCCCGACGTCATCGTCAGCAGCTGGCGGATCGTCACGCCGTCATAGCCCGCCCCGGCCAGATCGGGGATGTAGCGCGTCACCGGATCGTCGATGGACTTGATATAGCCATCCTTGATCGCCGCCCCGACCAGGGTCGACGTCACCGACTTGGCTACCGAAAAGCTCGTCCAGCGCCCCTCCGGCCCATAGCCGCGCGCATAGCGCTCCAGCCGCACCTTGCCATCCTGCAGCACCAGCAGCCCGGTCATATTCTGCGCGGCCATGAACGCTGACACGTCCGTTTCGGCGATCGGCAGCGGCGCGCCCTGGGGCAGCGCGCGGACCTTGCGCCCGGCCTTGGCCGTGGTGCCGGGGAAGATCGTCTCCATCGCCGGGAAGTTGCGATACCGCTCCTCCTGCGACCAGAACAGTATAGCGGCCCCGACCTGCCGCAGCTTCGCCACATCCTGCGGCGCGGCTTGCGTGGCGGGCGGCGGTGTTCCTGCACCCGCTGCGCAGCCCGCCAATGCCAGCGCGCCCAGCGCCACTCCCCATGCCCGCATCATCGCTCTCCCTAGTTTTTTATCAGCGTGACCTGCGCGACATGGATGCCCCCGCCGCGAAACCCGCCTTCGCAATACATCAGGTAATAGCGCCACAGATCGATGAAATGGGAATCAAATTCGGCGGGCAGCCGACCCTCCGCCACCGCCGCGTCAAACGCCGCGCGCCACAGCTTCAACGTCTCGGCATAGTCGACGCCGAAATTCTGCTGATCGGTCCAGCGAAATCCCTGCGCCTCCGCAATCGCGCGGAACCTGCTCTCAGAAAGCAGCATCCCGCCCGGAAAAACATAGGCCTGGATGAAATCGACATTGCGCGCATATGCGTCGAAGATCGCGTCATCGATCGCGATATACTGGATCGCCGCACGCCCACCGGGCTTCAGCACCCGCGCGATCGTCGCCAGATAGGCGGGCCAGTAATCCTGCCCGACCGCCTCGACCATCTCGATGCTCGCCACCGCGTCGAACACGCCCGTAACGTCGCGATAATCCGTCAGGCCGACCGTGCCCCCCTCCAGCCCCGCCCGCGCCATCCGCGCCTCGACATAGGCCTTCTGCTCCGCCGACAGCGTGATGCCATGCACCTGTCGCCCGCCGCGCGCGGCCAGTTCGGCGAACGATCCCCAGCCGCACCCGATCTCGAGGATGCGGTCGCCCGGCACCGTCCCGGTCCGCTCCAGCACCGCCGCCAGCTTCGCCGCCTGCCCCTGTGCCAGCGACGCCACGCCTGGCACGAACAGCGCGCTCGAATAGGTCATGCTCGCGTCCAGCCAAGGCGCGTAGAAGTCATTCCCCAGATCGTAATGATAGGCGATGTTGCGCCGCGATCCGGTCCGCGAATTGCGCTGGAACCAGTGCCACGCCCGCTTGGCGATCCGCCCCATGCCCCCCGCGCGCCCCGCATTGCCCAGGGTCGCGCGGTTGCGCACGAACAGGTCGAACAACGGCACCGGATCGGGGCTGGTCCACTCTCCCGCCGCCCATGCCTCATACCAGCCCGCCGACCCGCCTGTAGCCAGCCG
>VYKW01000021.1_pt1 | contig 85645 bp, 90 predicted proteins | sample 5114451 | NCBI WGS metagenome assembly VYKW01 (sample SAMN12291784, study PRJNA351875) | freshwater metagenome | isolation source: freshwater lake | place: USA: Michigan, Gull Lake | collected 2013-08-08
GCCTATGCCGCGCCCGCGCCGATGGCCGCCCCCGCCCCCGCTGCGGCGCCCGCCGCGATGCCGTCCGACCCCGCGTCGATCACGCCGGCGCATGAGAATGCGGTCAAGTCGCCGATGGTCGGCACCGCCTATCTCTCCGCCGAGCCGGGTGCGAAGCCGTTCATCGCGGTCGGCGATCAGGTGAAGGCGGGCGACACGTTGCTGATCGTTGAGGCGATGAAGGTCATGAACCCGATTGCCGCGCCGCATGGCGGCACCGTCAAGGCGATCCTGGTCGACAATGGCCAGCCGGTCGAGTTCGACCAACCGCTCGTCGTCGTCGAGTAAAGCGCCTTGCCAGAGATCAAGAAACTCCTGATCGCCAATCGCGGCGAGATTGCACTCCGCATCCACCGCGCGTGCCATGAGATGGGGATCAAGACCGTCGCGGTGCACTCCACCGCCGATGCCGACGCGATGCATGTCCGGCTGGCGGACGAAGCGATCTGCATCGGCCCGCCGGCCGCTGCCGACAGCTATCTCAACATCCCCAACATCATTTCCGCCGCCGAGATCAGCGGCGCGGACGCGATCCATCCGGGCTATGGCTTCCTCAGCGAAAACGCCAAGTTCGCCGAGATCGTTGAGCTGCATAACCTGATCTTCGTCGGGCCAAAGCCCGAGCATATCCGCACCATGGGCGACAAGATCGAGGCAAAGCGCACCGCTGGCGCGCTCGGCCTGCCGCTCGTCCCCGGATCGGACGGCGCGATCAGCGACCTTGAGGAAGCCAAGGCGATTGCGGCCAAGGCCGGCTATCCCGTGATCATCAAGGCCGCATCGGGCGGCGGCGGGCGCGGCATGAAGGTCTGCACGTCCGAGGACGAGCTTGAGACGCTGATGCAGCAGGCCGGCCGCGAGGCAAAGGCCGCGTTCGGCGACGCCACCGTCTATCTCGAAAAATATCTCGGCAACCCGCGCCACATCGAAATTCAGGTGTTCGGCGACGGCAATGGCAACGCCATCCATCTGGGCGAGCGCGACTGCTCGCTCCAGCGCCGCCACCAGAAGGTGCTCGAAGAAGCTCCCTCCCCCGTGCTCGGCCAGGCCGACCGCGAGCGGATCGGCAATATCTGCGCCAAGGCGATGGCCGATATGGGCTATCGCGGCGCGGGGACGATCGAGTTCCTGTGGGAAGATGGCGAGTTCTACTTCATCGAGATGAACACCCGGCTTCAGGTCGAGCATCCGGTGACCGAAGCGATCACCGGCCTCGACCTCGTCCGCGAACAAATCCGCATCGCCGAGGGCCATCCGCTGACGCTGCGCCAGCAGGACGTGCAGTTCCGTGGCCACGCGATCGAATGCCGCATCAACGCCGAGGATCCGCGCACCTTCGCCCCATCGCCGGGGCTGGTGAAGCAGTTCCACGCGCCGGGCGGCATGAACGTGCGCGTCGATAGCGGCCTCTACTCGGGCTATCGCATCCCGCCTTATTACGACAGCATGATCGCCAAGCTGATCGTGTACGGCACGACGCGTCAGGGCGCCCTGCGCCGCCTGCGCCGCGCGCTCGAAGAGTTCGTGATCGAGGGCGACGGGATGAAGACGACCATCCCGCTCCACCGCGCACTGCTGGACGTGCCGGAATTCCAGCGCGGCGAATATACGATCAAGTGGCTTGAGGAGTGGCTGGCGAAGCAGGACGAGGCGTGAAGGCGACCATCCTGCACAACCCGCGCTGCTCCAAATCGCGTGAGGCGCTGGCGATCCTGCAGGACGCTGGCGCCAGCGTGACCGTGATCGACTATCTCAAGACCCCACCCTCGCGCGACGAACTGGCGCGGCTCTATGCCAAGGGCGGGATGTCGCCGCGTGACGGACTGCGCAAAGCCGAGGCCGGAGCCAAGCCGCTCAAGGATGCGTCGGACGACGCGATCCTCGATGCGATGGCCGCCGACCCGATCCTGATCGAACGCCCGCTGGTCGAAACCGACAAGGGCGTCCGGCTGGGCCGTCCGCCCGAGCGGGTTCGGGAAATCCTCTAGCTTCCCGCCCCGTCAGGCACCCCCGGATCAGCCCGCCAGCCCCGCGGCAATCGTCTCACGCCATGGCGTCGTCGGTCGTCCGATCAGCTGGCTGAGCGTGCGCGAGGCGTCGAACAGCGCGCGCTCCCCCGCCCGCGCGTCACTGTCGGCCAGGACTGCCGCGAACGGACCCGGAAGGCCAACCTGTTCCAGCGCGGCGGCATAGTCCGCCTGCGGCAGGTTCTGGTAGACGACCGGCTTGCCCGAAATCTCCGCCAGTGCCGCCGCCAGCTCCGCTTGCGTAAAGCCGGTATCGCCCGCCAGCTCGAACGTGCCGGTCAGCCCGCGCGCCAGCACCGTTGCCGCAGCCTCGGCATAGTCGACCCGCGCCGCCGCCGAGATGACGCCATCGCCCGAGCTGCCCAGCAGCACGCCATGTTCGACCGCCGCGCCCGCACCCATGAGATAGTTTTCGGTATACCAGCCATTGCGCAGCAATGCGGTGTCCAGCCCGCTCGCCGCCAGCATCTCCTCGGTCGCCTTGTGCTCGGCCGCGAGCAGCATCGGCGAGCGCTCCGCGTTAAGGAGGCTGGTATAGGCGATCAGCGCAACACCCGCCGCCTTTGCGGCGCCGATCACGGCACCATGCTGGGCCACCCGGCTACCGACCGCGTTGCCGGAGATCAGCAGCAGCCGGGTTACCCCGGCCAGCGCTGGGCCAAGCGTTTCCGGCGCGTCATAATCGAATGCACGCACTTGAACGCCCTTGGCGGCAAGATCGTTTACGCTGTCGGGCGCACGCACCAATGCGACGATTTCAGTCGGCGCGACCCGTTCCAGCAGGGCATTGATGACAAGGCGGCCCAATTGGCCAGAGGCTCCCGTGACGGCAAACATCGGTCTTTCCTTTCCTGAGGGATATTGACCGCAACCATCTAGGCGACCACTTACGCAACGTAAGTACGCACGAAAAGGTTAGTGCAAAAATGTCCGACCGCCCCCGCATGTCCGAGATGCTTGCCCGGGGCGACGTCTTCGCGCCCGAATGTCCGAGCCGGACGATCATGCGTCACATCACCAGCAGCTGGGGCTTGCTCGTGCTGGTCGCATTGCAGCCAGGGACCATGCGGTTCAGCGCGCTCCGCCGTCGCATCCGGGGGATCAGCGAGCGCATGCTGGCGCAGACGCTGCAACAGCTGGAGGCGCATCGCCTGGTCGCGCGACACGCGCTCCCCGTGGTTCCGCCCCATGTCGAATACAGCCTGACCCCGCTCGGCGTCGAAACCGCGCGGCGTGCCGAGGATCTGGTCGAGTGGATTCAGGTCAATCTGGTCGAGATGCTGCCGGACGCAGAACCGCCGACACCACCCGGTCAGGCATATTGACGCGATATCGCCACGACCTCGTCCGTCACGTCGATCTTGGTCCCGTACAGATACCGCGCGACTCCATTCTCGACCTCGACATCGGCGGTCACCCGCATCCAGCGCAGCTGACCATCAGGCCGGCGGATCTTTGCCTCAAACGTGAAGCTGCCGCATTCGGCGATCGCGGTCGCGCGCAGGCGGCGGAGCTCTTCGCGCGATTCGGCCGAGTACATGGCGAGGATCGCTTCGCGGGTTACCGGGGTGCCGCGTTCGAGCCCGAACAGGTCGTACACACCATCGGTCCAGGTCAGCGAATCGTTGCTGAGATCGCACTCCCAGCGTGCCTGGATCGGAAGCAGTTGTTGCGTCGGCATATCCATGGCGACTGGTTACCAAGCGTTTCGCTAAAGTCCAGTGAACGCGTGACCTTTTGCCCCTCCAACGGTATCGCCGACATGATGTCCGCCGGTTCTGACGACTCGCTGCTCCTGGAGCCTGGCCGCAACTGCTGGCGTACGGCGGAGGCCACGCGGCTGTCGGTGATCGTCGACGCCGAAGACTATTTTCGCATCGCGCGCACCGCGATGTTGAAGGCAAAGAAGCAGATCCTGCTGATCGGGTGGGACTTCGATGCCCGTATCCTGCTGACCCATGACGACCCGCCCGAGCACCCCGAAGCGCCGCGCGAAGTGGGCGCGTTCATCAGCTGGATCACGCAGCAAAATCCTGAGCTGGAGGTGCATATCCTGCGCTGGGACATCGGCGCGCTTGCATCGTTATTGCGCGGCCGGACGCTGCAGACGCTGGTCGAATGGAAGCTGGCGAAGCGCATTCATGTGAAGCTCGATTCGACGCATCCCGCTGGTGCATCGCATCATCAGAAGATCGTGGTGATCGACGACTGCATCGCCTTTTGCGGCGGGATCGACATGACGCTCGGTCGCTGGGACACGCGCGGCCATGCCGATGGCGATCCGGGGCGCACAAATCCCGGCGGCGAGACCTATATGCCGTGGCACGATGCGACGACGGCGATCCAGGGCCCGGCAGCCGCGATGCTGGGCGATCTGTGCCGCGAGCGCTGGCACCGCGCCGGCGGGCACCGGATCGAGCGGCCGCAGGTGGATCAGGACTGCTGGCCCGGTGGCCTCACGCCGGATTTTACCGACATTCGCGTCGCAGTCGCGCGCACCCACCCGGAGCTGAACGACGAGGCACCGGTGCAGGAGATCGAGCACCTCTATCTCGACCTGATCGCGACCGCGCGTCGCTTCGTCTATGCCGAGAGCCAGTATTTCGCCTCGCGCGCCATTGCCGAGGCGATCGCCAAGCGGCTGGCCGAACCGGACGGGCCGGAGTTTGTCATCGTCAACCCGCACAGCGCCGATGGCTGGCTGGAGCAGACCGCGATGGACACGGCGCGCGCACGGCTGTTCCAGGCGCTGAAGCAGCGCGATCCGCACGACCGGCTACGCATCTATCATCCCTACACGGCGGCGGGTGAGGCGATCTATGTCCACGCCAAGGTGCTGGTGATCGACGACCGGTTCCTGCGCGTGGGATCGTCCAATTTCAACAACCGGTCGCTGGGCCTCGATACCGAATGCGACGTGGCGCTGGCAGCGGGCACGGCGGACGAAGCGGCCCGCATCGCCGCGATCCGCAACGGCCTGCTCGCCGAACATCTCGGCACCGATTCGCTGACCGTGGCAGAGCGGATCGACCGCGAAGGATCGCTCATCGCTGCGGTCGAGGCGCTGCGCGTCACCGGGCGAACGCTGCGCCCGTATGAGGTGCCCGACCTGAACAGCGTGGAAGAATGGCTGGCAGAGAACCAGCTGCTCGATGCCGGTGATGAGTCGCCGTTCGAGGCGATGACCAAGGGCGGTTTGCTACGACACCTGCCCAACTTCTGACCCTACAGCCCGCAGGGGGATGACGTAGCGCTGCGTCCCCGCTATGCGCGCGCCATGACTCAGATCACGCCCGAAATCGTCGCCGAACACGGCCTGTCGCCCGAGGAATATGAGCGCGTCCTGCACGCGTTGGGGCGGGAGCCGAACCTCACTGAACTCGGCATCTTTTCGGTGATGTGGTCCGAGCATTGCAGCTACAAGTCGAGCCGCATCCATTTGAAGAAGCTGCCGACGACCGCCCCCTGGGTGATCTGCGGCCCCGGCGAGAATGCCGGCGTGATCGACATTGGCGATGGGCAGGCGGCGATCTTCAAGATGGAGAGCCACAACCACCCGTCCTACATCGAACCCTATCAGGGTGCGGCGACCGGTGTCGGCGGCATTCTGCGCGATGTGTTCACCATGGGCGCGCGGCCGATCGCCAATATGAACGCGCTGCGCTTTGGTCGGCCTGATCATCCGAAGATGAAGCACCTCATCTCTGGTGTGGTGCATGGTATCGGCGGCTATGGCAATTGCGTCGGCGTGCCGACGGTTGGCGGGGAAGTGAACTTCCACAAGGCCTATGACGGCAACATTCTGGTCAATGCGATGACCGTGGGCGTCGCCGCGACCGACAAGATTTTCTACAGCGCCGCCGCCGGCATCGGCAATCCGGTGGTCTATGTCGGCTCGAAAACCGGCCGCGACGGCATCCATGGCGCGACCATGGCGAGCGCCGACTTTGACGAGCATAGCGACGAGAAGCGCCCGACCGTGCAGGTCGGCGATCCCTTCACCGAAAAGCTGCTGATCGAGGCGTGCCTTGAGCTGATGGCGTCGGACGCAATCGTCGCGATCCAGGATATGGGCGCGGCGGGCCTCACCTCGTCCAGCGTCGAGATGGCGTCGAAGGGCGGCGTCGGCATCGAGCTGGTGATGGACAATGTGCCGCAGCGCGAAACCGGCATGACGCCGTATGAAATGATGCTGTCGGAGAGCCAGGAGCGCATGCTGATGGTGCTCAAGCCCGGCCGCGAGGATTTCGCCGAAGCGATCTTCCGCAAATGGGAGCTGGATTTCGCGGTCATCGGCACCGTCACCGATACCGGCCGCATGGTGCTGAAGTGGAAGGGCGAGACCGTCGCCGACATCCCGCTCGCCCCGCTCGCCGACGAAGCGCCGCTCTACGATCGCCCACATGTGCCGACCCCCAAGCCCGCCGAGCTGGCGGATGAGCCGGAATCGACCGACATCGCCGCCGATCTGATCAAGCTGATGGGCTCGCCCGACATCGCCTCGCGCCGCTGGATCTGGGAGCAGTATGACCACATGGTCGGCGCCGACACCGTGCAGCGGCCCGGCGGCGATGCCGCTGTGGTCCGCGTCCACGGCACCGACAAGGCGCTGGCGATGACCACCGACTGCACCCCGCGCTATTGCTTCGCTGACCCGGTGGAGGGCGGGAAGCAGGCGATTGCCGAAGCATGGCGCAACCTGACCAGCGTCGGCGCGACCCCGCTCGCGGTGACCAACTGCCTCAACTTCGCCAATCCGCAGCGGCCCGAGATCATGGGCCAGATCGTCGGATGCCTCGAGGGCATGGGCGACGCCTGCCGCGCGCTCGACTTCCCGATCGTGTCGGGCAACGTCTCGCTCTATAATGAATCCAAAGCCACCGGCGGCGGATCGGCGATCCTCCCCACCCCCGCGATCGGCGGCGTCGGCATCCTCGCCGACTGGTCGAAATCGATGACGATCGGCTTCAAGGCGACCGGCGACGCGATCATCGCGGTGGGCGAGCGCATGGGCCATCTCGGCCAGTCGATCTGGCTGCGCGAAATCCACGGCCGCGAAGAAGGCCCGCCCCCGCCGGTGGACCTGAAGGCCGAAAAGCGCACCGGCGATTTCGTCCGCGACATGATTACGCGCGGGCTGGTCAACGCGGTGCATGACGTGTCGGACGGCGGCGTCGCAGTGACGCTCGCCGAAATGGCGCTCGCCAGCGGCATCGGCGCGACGATCGACCAGGCCCAGCCCTTCGGCATCGCCGGCAGCTTCTTTGGCGAGGATCAGGGCCTCTACATCGTCACCGTGCCGGACGAGGCGCTGACCGAGTTCCTCTCCGCCGCTGCCGCCGCCGACGTCCCCGCCGACCCGATGGGCCGGACGATCCGCGACCGGCTGATCTTCGAGCTCGACGAAGGCGACTGGTGCGTGACCATCGACGAGTTGCGTGCGGCACATGAAGGCTTCTTCCCCGCGCTGATGGGTTCCTGACGCACGGTGCGGTGACGGTGCCAGCCCGCAGGCATTGATACTCTCGCATTTCCCTGCGGCAGCCAATCTGTCACCCTCCTGCGGAATCGACCCGCAGGAGGGACCCATGACCGTCGGCTATTCCACCACCCCGCTCGCCGACAAGCTCGGCTTCAAGCCCGGGATGCGGCTGTTCATTGCCGATATGCCCGCCAGCGTGCGGGAAGAGGCGCAGGTCGATGGTCTGGGCCTTGAAGTCCTCGCTGCGCCGTGCACCGGGATCGACGCGGCGCATGTGTTCGTCACCGAGCGCGCAATACTCGACCGCGAACTCAACGCACTGCGCCAGCTGATCGCGCCCAGCGGCTTCATCTGGGTATCCTGGCCCAAAAAAGCCGCGAAGGTCGATACCGACATCACCGAAGACACGATCCGTGAAGTCGCCTTGCCCCTCGGCCTGGTCGATGTGAAGGTCTGCGCGGTGGACGCGACCTGGTCCGGCCTAAAACTGATGATCCGCAAGGAGCTGCGCAGCAATGGATGACGCCCCGTCGGTCCCGTGGCGCCGCTATCCTGAAATGGACGATGCGCAGAGGATCGCCGCCGCCCGCGCCTTCCACGACGACATCGCCACGCGCCGTTCGTGCCGCGCCTTTGCCGCAACGCCCGTACCGCGTGAGGCGATCGAATGGGCGATCCGCGCCGCCGGCACTGCGCCGAGCGGAGCCAACCACCAGCCCTGGCACTTTGCCGTGGTCGAAAGCGCGGCGGGCAAGGCCGCGATCCGGTCAGGAGCGGAGGCCGAGGAGCGCGAATTCTATGCCGGTAAAGCGGGCGCGGAATGGCTGCGCGCGCTCGCCCCACTCGGCACCGATGCCGACAAATCCTATCTGGAAATTGCGCCCTGGCTGATCATCATTTTCGGGCAGCGGCGCGGCGGGCTCAACCCGGACGACGATTTTCAAAATTACTATGTCACCGAAAGCGTCGGCATCGCCACCGGGCTGCTGCTGACCGGGCTTCACGCGGCCGGGCTGGCGACGCTGACGCATACCCCCAACCCGATGAAGTTCCTCAACAATGTCTGCGCGCGCCCCGACACCGAAAAGCCGATGATGATCGTTGCCGTCGGCCATCCTGCACCCGACGCAACGATCCCGGTTCACGCCTTGCACAAAAAGTCGCTGGAGGAGATCGCCAGCTGGCTCTGACGAGGCTGGCGCTGGTGGGCGGACAGGTGTATTCCTTCGCTAACACGGGGGGAGACATTTGATGACGACGACCATGGCGGGCGACCGCCATCTGACGCTCGACACCGTTCGCGGCGTCGCGGTGCTGGGCATTTTGCTGCTCAACATCATCGGCTTTGCGATGCCGATGCCGGCCTATTTCAACCCGGCGGCGTATGGCGGAGCCGAGGGGATCGACCTTGCCGCATGGTTGGGCAACTTCGTGCTGTTCGACGGCAAGATGCGCGGCCTGTTCTCCTTCCTGTTCGGCGCATCGACCCTGCTCGTGATCGAGCGCGCAACCGCCAAGGGCGAGAGCGCGGCCATGGTCCACTACGCGCGGATGATCTGGCTGCTCGTCTTTGGCCTCATCCACCTCTGGGCGATCTGGTTCGGCGATATTCTCAGCCATTATGCGCTGATCGGGATGATCGCCTTCTTCTTCCGCAATGCGCGGGTGAAGACGCTGCTGATCGTCGGCTGTATTCTGCTGGTGCCCCAGTTCATCGTCACCGCCATCATCCCGCTGATCGTCGCCATGGCTGAGCTGACACCAGCCCAGCCCGAAATGGCGAAGGCGGTGGAGGGACTGAACGAGGCCTTCGGCCAGCCCTCCAGCGCCTGGCTCACCAAGGAAGTGGCGCTGTACCGTGGCGACTGGTGGAGCATCGCCGTCGACCGGTTCAAGGAAACGCAATGGCTGCCGCTTGGTGGGCTCATCCAATATGGCTGGGAAACGCTGGCCTATATGCTGTTCGGCATGGCTGCCTATCGCAGCGGCATGCTGACCGGACAGTGGGAGCGGCGGCGCTACTGGCGTTGGGTCGCGATCGGCTTCGGGATCGGCATCCCCGCCTATGCCACGCTGGCGCTGTGGATGATCCGATCCGATTTCGGCCTGTTCGAGGTTACATCGGCGGCGATGGTGCTGACCACGCCGATCCGCCCGCTGATGATCATGGGCTGGGCCAGCCTGATCGTGCTGCTGATGCACCCGGGCGGCTTTCTGACCGAGCGGCTGGCGGCGGCGGGGCGGATGGCGTTCACCAACTATCTGATGACCAGCGTCATCTGCACCACGGTCTTTTACGGCTATGGCCTCGGCTTCTACGGCGCGCTGTCGCGGGCCGAGGTCTATCTGGTGGTGTTCGCGGTGTGGGCGCTGATCCTGCTTTGGTCCAAGCCCTGGCTTGAGCGGTTCGCTTATGGTCCGCTCGAATGGGTCTGGCGCAGCCTCTCGCGCGGTCGACTTCAGCAGATGGCGGGCGGGGCCTTGGTCAAGGCGTAAGGATCGCCGCTGCCTCGGCGAGCGGGCGAAGCCGGATCGGCTTCGTCTGCTCGTCCACCTTGGGCAGCGATCGGCCATCGGCCAAAAAGCTCCGCTCGATCAGACTGCCGTCGGGCTGCTCAAATGCGATCACGCAGGCGTCGAGCGCCGCCATGCGCTCGGCCATCAGGCGCACCACCATGATTGCCAAGCGCATATCCTCGCTCAGCGGGCGACCGGCGGGCGCGAGGATCGTGAGCGAGTCCCATCCCCGCCCACACAGCGCGTTGCCCCGGCGCGCAAGCCGCGTGCTGGTCCACATCCACACGCCGTCGCCCAGCTCGGAGATGCTCTGCCACGCAATGTCGCCGGACGTCGGACGCCCAGGCAGGTCGAGCACGGGTTCCAGCCCCGACGGCATTGGAAGGGCACCATTCCCATAGTGATCGACCGATCGATCACCCGCTGACTCGACGACCGCGGCCGTCTGATCGATCCCGCCCGGCGCGGCTGTGAGTCGAGCAATCAGGTCCACGCCCTGCTGGTCCCAATTCGGCGCGGCGGGACCGCCCGGGGCGACCAGCTCCGCAAATGCAGCATCGGCGAGCTGCACCACCGCCTCCGGCGGTGTCAGTGCGGCGGTCGGTGTCCGCGGATTGTCTGTGGCGATCGCCGGAAGCGGCGCGAGAATCAGGGCGAGTGAAAGGCATAACCGCATGCGGCTTTGTTCCACGCGCGCTTCCATCCGCCAACATGATTTCTCGCGAATGCCTCGCAATAGGCTTGCGAATCACTCGCAATCGCCTTAACTGTGGTATGGTAACGAGAGGGTTCCATGGTCGTCTGCGTCTGTAACGCCATCCGTGAGAAAGACGTCCGCGCAGCGGCGCGCGACGGTGCGATCAGCGCTTGCCAAGCCTATCGCGCGCTTGGGCGCCAGGCGAAATGCGGTCAGTGCGTCCCGTTTGCGCGAGCCATTATCGACGCCGAGCGCGCTGCTGCGTAGCGTTCGCATCTTCGCTAACCCACAGAAATCTGCCATTTTTTGACTATTTGACGCGCCCTCCCCGCGCTATAGTCGCGCTCGAATTCCGAACGCGAAAGGTGCGACATGAAGGGCGACCCCAAGGTCATCGATTTTCTGAACGAGGTGCTCAAGGGCGAGCTGACCGCGATCAACCAGTACTGGCTGCACTATCGCCTGTTCGACCATTGGGGCGTCAAGAAGCTCGCCGAGTTCGAACGGCATGAGTCGATCGATGAGATGAAGCATGCCGATATGCTCGCCGAACGGATCCTGTTTCTCGACGGCCTGCCCAATTTCCAGCTGCTCGGGCGCCTGCGCATCGGCGAGAGCGTCGAAGAGGCGCTCAAGGCCGATCTGGAGCTGGAATATGAGGCAGTCGCGCTGCTCAGGGACGCGATCGAGCACTGCGAGAAGGTCCGCGACTATGGCAGCCGCGACCTGTTCCAGCGCATCCTCGACAGCGAGGAAGAACATGTCGACACGCTCGAAACCCAGTTCGAGATGATCGAGCGGATGGGGATCCAGAACTACATCCAGCTCAACGCCAAGCCGGAAGAAGCCTAAACTACGCGGCCGGGCGGCGTCCGAACATCGGGCGCCGTTCGACCAGCGGGTTGGCTTCGCGCTCCAGCAACGCCAGCGTCGCCTGAAACAGCGGGCGAAGCTCGACGACCAGCTTGAGCGCCTCGCTCGGATCGTCGCGGCTTTCGACGCATTGGCGCGCGATTTCCTCGATCGCGGCGGCACATTCCGACAGCGGCTCGGCACCGAACTGGCGCGATTCCCCTTTCAGCGTGTGCGCGGGCAGCACCATGGCAGCGGCATTGTGGGCGCGCATGGCATCTTCGATCTGCGCGACCGACTTGACGCCGTCCTCCTGGAAATAGCCCAGGATCCGCACGAAATTGGCGCCAAGCTGAGTCCGGGCATGCGCGAACGCCGTCCAGTCCACCAGCCGGTCCCCATCGAGCGTCGCCACATCAACCTCCCGCGCATCCAGTGCGTGTGATCACTGATATGGGTAAGTGGGTAAACGTCCGGTTGACGTGAAACCGTTTTCCTGTGGAGCGCGGGCGTTCCTGGGCTCTGTTTCAGCAAAGCTGAAACGGTTGCGGCACCAGCCCGCTCCCCCACCCGGCCACCCATCGAGAGTACCGTGTGGGTGGCCGGGTGGGGGAGCGGGCTGGTGCGGTGATTCAGCGCAGCTGAATCCAACACTAATCCTTGTCGAACGGGTTTTTCGAGGGGCGCATGGTCAGGCGCACCGGCACCGCGCCAAAGCCGAACTCCTTGCGCATGCTGTTCACCAGATAGCGCTCATAGCTCTGCGGGAGCAGATCGACACGCGTGCCGAACAGGATGAAGCTGGGCGGTCGCGACTTGGCCTGGGTGACGTAGCGCGGTTTGATCCGCTTGCCACCGGGTGCGGGCGGCGGGTTGGCCTCGATCGCGCGCTCAAACCAGCGGTTGAGCTGCCCGGTCGTGATGCGCCGCGACCACGCCTCGCGCGTTTCAAACGCGACCTTGATCAGCGTATCGAGCCCCTTGCCGGTCGCGCCCGAGACGGTGAGCAGTGGCACGCCCTTCACCTGCGCCAGTCCTTCGTCCAGCGCGCCCTTGACGCCGTTGAACAGGCTCGACTGGTTCTCGGCCACGTCCCATTTGTTGAGCGCGATGACGAGCGCGCGGCCCTCTTGCAGCACCTTATCGGCGATCTTGAGGTCCTGAACCTCCAGACCCTTGGTCGCGTCGAGCAGCAGCACCACGACTTCGGCGAAGTCCACCGCGCGCAGCGCATCGGCGACGGAGAGCTTCTCCAGCTTTTCCTGAACCTTGGCGCGCTTGCGCATGCCGGCGGTATCGATCAGCCGCACCGGACGCTCATTACCGTCCTCGTCGGTCCACAGCCACTCGATCGCGATCGAATCGCGGGTGATCCCCGCCTCCGGCCCGGTGATCAGCCGGTCCTGTCCCAGAAGCTTGTTGATCAGAGTCGACTTGCCCGCATTGGGGCGGCCGACGACCGCCAGCTTGAGCGGGGCGTCGGGGGACTCATCGTCCTCTTCCTCGACCACGTCCTCGCGATCGATAAACGGCTGCAGCGCCTCGAACAGATCGGCGATGCCCTCGCCATGTTCGGCGGAGAACGGAACCGGATCGCCCAGCCCCAGCGCCATCGCCTCATGAATGCCCGGCTCGGCCGCGCGACCCTCGGCCTTGTTCGCCAGCAGCACGATCGGCGTGCCGGAGCTGCGCAGCCAACGTGCGACCTCCTCATCCAGCGGGGTGATGCCCGCGCGCGCGTCGATCATGAACAGTGCGACATCGGCCTCGCGCACCGCTGCCTCGGTCTGCGCGCGCATGCGACCGGGCAGGCTGGCGGGATCTTCATCCTCGAACCCGGCGGTGTCGATGATGCGGAACGGACAGCCGAGCAGGTCGCCGTCGCCCTCTCGCCGGTCGCGGGTGACGCCGGGCTGATCGTCGACCAGCGCAAGGCGCTTGCCGACGAGCCGGTTGAACAGGGTCGATTTGCCGACATTAGGTCGGCCGATGATCGCTACGGTAGGAAGACGCATCCGCGCCCCCTACCGCAACTAGCTTCTCAGCGATAGGCGGTGATCTCACCCTTGTCGCTGAGGATGTAGAGCGTGTTGTTCGCGACGATCGGCGACAGGCTGATCTTGTCGCCGACTTCAATTGTCGAACCCACGCTGCCATCGGACGGCGAGACGGAAACCAGCTCACCGCGCGAATTGCCCAGCCACAGGCGATCGCCCGCCAGTACCGGGCCGACCCAGGTAATCGGACCCTTCTTGTCCTCTTCATCGCGCCACGCGCGCATCTGGCTGATCCAGCGGATCTTGCCGCTGCCGCGTGCGATGCAGACGAGGCGCGCATCGTCGGTCATTACGAAAATCCACTCACCCGCAATCCACGGGGTCGAGATGCCGGCGAAATTCTGTTCCCAGACGCGGTTGCCCGATGCCAGCTCGAACGACGCCATGCGTTCGCCCTGCCCGACGGCGTAGACGCGGCCCTGATCGATCACCGGCTCGGCATCGATATCCACCAGGCTCGACACCGAGGTCGAGATGGTCGAGCGCGACAGCGTGTCGGTCCACAGCGAACGGCCATTTTCGTAGCGATAGGCATTGAGTTCGCCGGATGAGAAGCCTGCGACGATCGTGCCCTGCGCGGCCGCCGGAGCCGCCACGCCGAACACGCCCTGCGTTTCCGGGGTGCCCGACTGAGTCCACACTACCGCGCCATCGGCCTGTGCCAGCGCGAACAGCTGATTGTCCTGCGACACGACATAGGCATTGCCAAGGAACAGCGTCGGCGCGCCGCGCAGCGGACCGCCCGGCTTCTTGCGCCATACTTCGGTCCCCGCCGCCGCATCGATCGCGACGACATCGCCCAGCCCGTTGGTTGCGAATACGCGCCCACCCTCGACGCTCACGCCACCGCCAAATGCCGCCCGGCGGTTTTCCTTGTCGGCCGATGTCGCGAGCGACCACAGCTTGTTGCCGCTATTGGCGTCAAAGGCGTGCACCACCGCATCGGTATCGACGGCGAACAGCTTGCCATCGGCCACGACCGGGGCGGCGCCGAGCCGCACGCGGCCCGTCGTCCCCGCAATCTTCGCCGACCACGCCCGCACCGGGGTCTGACCCAGCGCCAAATGGCCCATCACCTTGGACGCACTACCGCCCGGCTGGGTCCAGCCCGGATTGACCGCCGCCATCGGCAGCACGACCTGCACCTCGGCGAGTGTCTTGTCGGCGTTGATGCCGGACTCTCCGGCGAGAATCGGCACGCGCTGGCCAAGGACCGGAGTCTTGCTGCCGCCACCCTTGAAGATGCCGCACGCGCTGAGCGCCACCAGCGCCGCGAGCGCGACGGGGATACGAACCGACTTCATCATTGTGCTTTCTTGTCCTCACCCTCGTCGACGATCGCGTCGACACCCAGTACGCCGGCCATCTGAACCGCGCGTTGACGGATCGAGCGCGGAACGCCCTCGTCCTTGGCGATTTCGCCATATAGTTTGCCGGCCTGCGCGCGCTTGCCCTGACGCAGATAGGCGCCGGCAAGCATCTCGCCCGCGCTGCCATACCAGGTGCTGTCCTTGACCGCGAGGCCACCCAGCCGGGCAACAACGACGTCAGGCTTGATCGTGTCATATTCGATCATCGTCTGGCGAATCAGCGCCAGGTCGCGAAACTCCTGCGGCACCTTGGTGTCCGCGGCGATCGCGCCCATCAGCGCCGCCGCACCCTTAAGGTCGTTCTTCTGCAGCAGCAGCGTCGCCTGAGTGAAGCGCGCGCTGGTGCTGAACCCGGCGGTGTTGGAATCGGCCAGTTCCTTCAGCGACGTTTCGGCCAGCTGCGGCTTGTTCTCACCCAGCGCCTTGAACGCGGCGGCATATTTGTCGCCTTCGGCCGCACGCTTCCCGTCGCTATGGCTCTGCCAATACAGGAAGCCGCCGAACGCCACGAGTGCGACCACGATTCCGACGATGATCCAGCGTCCGTAATTCTGCCAGATGTGCAACGCCTGATCCTTGCGGAGCTCTTCATCGACCTCACGCAGAAAGGCATCGTTGCTTTGCGGGCTCAGCGCCAAGGGGGAACTCCATCGGGAAAATTAGGGGGTTGCGGGGGCGGACCTTAGCCGCGCCGGACGGGAAACGAAAGCGTCAGTCCTTCGGCTTATAGACTTGTTCGTCGCCCGGAAAACTCCGATCGCGCACGGCGCTGGCATAGCTCTCGACCGCGGCGGAAATGCGGCCAGCCATATCGTCGAACTTCTTTACGAAGCGCGGGGTGCGTTCGAACAGGCCGAGCATGTCTTCGGTCACCAGCACCTGACCGTCGCACTGCGCCGATGCGCCGATGCCGATCACCGGGCACCCGACCGCCGCGACGATCTCGTTCGCGAGCGTCTCGACCACACCCTCCGCTACGATCGCAAAGGCACCCGCCTCCGCCACCGCCTTGGCGTCGCCGATGATCTTGGCGAATTCGGCATTGCCGCGGCCACGCGCGCCATAGCCGCCCAGCGCATTCACCGCCTGCGGCGTCAGGCCGATATGGCCCATTACGGGAATGCCGCGCCCGGTGAGGAACGCGACCGTCTCCGCCATCGCCGCCCCGCCCTCCAGCTTCACGCCGGCAGCGCCCGTCTCCGCCATGATCCGCGCGGCCGATTCGAACGCCTGTTGCGGACTCGACTCATAGCTGCCGAACGGCATGTCGATGATGACGACCGAATGATAGCTGCCCCGCACCACCGCCGCGCCATGCGCGCACATCATGTCGAGCGTCACCGCCAGCGTCGATGGCAGGCCGTAAATGACCTGCCCCAGGCTGTCGCCGACGAGCAGCACGTCGCAATGCGGGTCGAGCAGCTGCGCCATGCGCGCGGTGTAGGCGGTCAGCATCACCACCGGCTCCTTGCCCTTGCGCGCCTGAATCGCGGGGACGGTCAGCCGCTTCATCGGCGCCGGAGTCGGCGTCGCGCGGCTGGTGGAGGTGTCGATGGTGAAGGTCGTGGACATGGGTGGCGCTCTAGCGGGGCCAGCGCAACGGCGCCAGCGACCTCAGCATCAATGTAACGCTATCTTGACTCAATGTTCGATATATATAACATTGAGTCGCATAGAGCTGACATGGGAGGAAGCGCATGGCGTTTCGAGAAAAGATTGCTTGGGTGTCGTTTCTGAGCACGGTGCTGATCTGGGGTGCGTTTTTCATCATCCTCGCCCTGACACCGCACGACGTGCGCGGGCTGGCGATGCTCGGTCCGTTCATCGTTGCGACGGTGGCGCAGACGGCGGTGATGATCGCGGCAGCGTCGATCTGGGCGATCGGCGCGCCCAAGGAGGCCAACGCCCCCGCCGACGAACGCGACCGCGCGGTCGGCCGCCGGGCGACGGGGTTCGCCTACATCACGCTGATCCTTGGCGTGGTCGCGGTGATCGTCTGGCTGCACTTCGGCCTGCACGGGCCGGACACGATCTTCGCGCTGGCAGGCGCCTTCATCCTCGCTGAAGCGGTGCGGTTCGGCGCCACCGCGCTCGGCTATCGCAAGGGAGTGTGACCATGGCCTATCGTGAAAAGCTCGCGTGGCTCGAACTGATCGGGATGGTGATCGCCTATGGCGGCTATTTCATCGGTGTCGGCATCGTCGACCCCGCGCCCGGCCGACTGGAAACGCTGACTTATGTCGCGCTGTTCGGAGCCGCCACCATGGTCAGGCTGCTGATCCTGGGCACGGGCTGGCTGACGCTCAAGGTACAGATGGGCAGCGACGCGCGCGCAAAGCCCGATGAGCGCGACCGCTCGATCGCGCGACGCGGGGCAGCAATCGGCTATTATGTCCTGCTTGGACTGATGCTGTGGGTCGGCGTGATGCTGCCGCTGACGGACACCGGCTGGGCAGTGGCCAATTCAGCGCTCGCCGCGATCATCATTGCCGAAATCGTGCGCGACGCGGTGATCGTCGCCAGCTACCGGCGGGGCTGGCATGGCTAATCCCCCGATCAGCAATCAGATCCGTACGCTCCGCTTCATGGCGGGTGAGATGACCCAGGCGGAGCTGGGCGACCGGGTCGGCGTCACCCGCCAGACGATCGCGGCGATCGAGCAGGGCAAATACTCCCCCACCCTCGAAACCGCGTTCCGCATTGCCCGCGCGTTCGACAAGCCGCTCGAAGATGTGTTCCAGTGGGCGGGGGAGTGATCCCCCTACCCTGCCCTAGTGTCAGCGCAACAGGGCTTTGCCCCTTGCCGTCCTCGCGAACCACAGCTGAACGAGTTGCACCAGCAGGACGAAGGCAGGGAAATAGGTCGTCCACACCCCCTTGACCGCGATGATATCGGTCATGGTGAAGATCCAGCCGAACTGGATGATCACGCCCAGCAGCGACAACACCGACAGCGGAATCGCTACCGCGCGCCGCATCAACAAGGCGATCGAGCTTGCCAAGCTGCTCAATACCGACACGACGTACACGAGGTTCACCCACATCGGCATGCTGTCAAACAGCTGCCTGTCATACGCGGTCGCGTCAGGCCCAGGCCCGATCGCGAAATGCATGTAGAGCGATGCGCAGGCCATCAGGCCCCACAGGATCAGCAGCACGGACCCGACGGTGAACCACGTCGGCGCCTTTGAGGTCCCTTCGGTCATCATACCTTCCCCTTTTTGTAAGGGGAGAGACTATCCTAAATCGCGCGCTCGCCAATCATTTCGTTAGAGCAACGCTGCCGCCCATATATCGGGCTTGAACCCGACCAGCAGCCCGCCGCGATACTCGACCACCGGTCGCTTGATCAGCGAAGGATGCGCCGCCATCAGCGCCAGCGCCTTGGCCGCGTCGATATCCGCCCGGTCGGCTTCATCGAGCTTGCGGAACGTCGTCCCCGCGCGGTTGAGCAACGGCTCCCAGCCCACCGCCTCGGCCCATTTCGCGAGCCGCGCCGGGTCCGCGCCTTCCTTCTTGTAATCGTGGAAGCTGTAGGCGAGCCCATGGTCATCCAGCCAGGTCCGCGCCTTCTTGACCGTGTCGCAATTGGGGATGCCGTACAGCGCGATCATCGGAAGATGCACGCCTGACCGGACCAGAGCGCCGTCACCTTTGCCGTGTCGCCCGCGCCGTCGAGCAGGCCGGAGAAATCGCCGTCATCGGTCGTGAACTCACGGCCCAGCGTGCTGTCGGTGATGTCGCGGATCGCCAGCGCATCCGCCACCTGCTTGCGGGTCGACCCGATGCCTGCGCCGGTCGCCGTGGACAGCTTCGGCTTCGCGCCCTCGATGAACCAGCCGACGAACTTGTCCTGCTGGAACCACAGGGTCAGCCCGCCGAACTCGACAAACTCCATCGCCCCCTCGCCGCACTCGCCATTGCGGCCGGTATCGGTCGGCTTGCCCAGCGCCGCAGTGGCGCCGGTCACCGTCAGGTCGCGCGCAGTCCCGAATGCCAGTTCACGCGAACGCCCGGTTTGGGGGTCGACAAGGCTCAATGCCTCCGGCGCGAGATTAAGCAGCGGTGCAGCCGCATCGGCAGGGGCCGCCATATTCTCGGCCGCGCCATCGCTTTCGTTCGCGACAACTTCTGCCGTCGCGGGTTCATTTGCAGCAATGGTGTTGGGCAGAGGCGTCTCGCCGCACGCGGCGAGCAACATCGGAAGGGTCAGGCTGGCAAAACGGATCATTCCCATTCGATCGTCCCCGGTGGTTTGGAGGTGTAATCATAGACGACGCGGTTGACGCCCTTCACCTCGTTGACGATCCGCGTCGCCACCCGCGACAGGAACGCGGCGTCGAACGGATAGATGTCCGCCGTCATCCCGTCCGTGCTGGTCACCGCGCGCAGCCCGCACACACTGTCATAGGTGCGGAAATCGCCCATCACGCCGACGGTCTTGACCGGCAGCAGCACCGCGAATGCCTGCCAGATCGCGTCGTACAGGCCCGCGTTGCGGATTTCCTCCAGATACACCGCATCCGCCTTGCGCAGGATGTCGCAGCGTTCCTTGGTCACTTCGCCCGGAATGCGGATCGCGAGGCCGGGTCCGGGGAACGGATGGCGGCCGACGAACACGTCGGGCAGCCCCAGCTCGCGGCCGAGCGCACGCACCTCGTCCTTGAACAGCTCGCGCAGTGGTTCGACCAGCTGCATGTTCATGCGCTCGGGCAAACCGCCGACATTGTGGTGGCTCTTGATCGTCACCGACGGGCCGCCGGTGAAGCTGACGCTCTCGATCACGTCGGGATACAGCGTCCCCTGAGCGAGGAACTCCGCGCCGCCGATCTTTTTCGCTTCGGCTTCAAAGACATCGATGAAGGTCTTGCCGATGAATTTCCGCTTCGCCTCGGGGTCGGTGACCCCGGCGAGGCCGTTGAGGAACAGCGTCTCGGCGTTCACATGGACGAGCGGGATGTTGTAATGGCCGCGGAACAGGCTGACGACCTGATCGGCCTCGCCGCTGCGCATCAGGCCGTGGTCGACGAACACGCAGGTCAGCTGCTCGCCGATCGCTTCATGGATCAGTACCGCCGCGACTGCGCTGTCGACGCCGCCGGACAGGCCGCAAATGACCTTGCCGCTGCCAACCTGCTTGCGGATCTCCGCGATCTTGGTCTGGCGGAACTCCGCCATCGTCCAGTCGCCCTTGAGCCCGCAGACATGCCGCACGAAATTGGCGAGCAGCTTGCCGCCATCGGGGGTGTGCACGACCTCCGGGTGGAACTGCATCGCATAATAGCGGCGCGTGTCGTCCGCGATCACCGCAAACGGCGCACCGGGGCTGGCCGCGACCGGGCGGAAGCCGGGGGCAAGGTCGGTAACCTTGTCGCCATGGCTCATCCACACCTGATGCGTCTCGCCCTCGCTCCACAGCCCGTTGAACAGCGCGCAGCCATCGGCGATGTCGATGAAGGCGCGGCCGAACTCGCCGCTATCCCCCAGCTGCACCCGTCCGCCCAGCTGGTGCATCATCACCTGCTGGCCATAACAGATGCCGAGCACGGGCACGCCACTCTCGAAGATCGCGTCCGGAACGCGCGGCGAGCCTTCTTCCAGCACCGATGCGGGCGATCCCGACAGGATGACGCCACCCGGCTTCATCCGATCGAACGCCTCTGCGGCCGCATTGAAGGGGGCGATTTCGCTGTAGACGCCCGCTTCGCGCACGCGGCGCGCGATCAGCTGGGTCACCTGGCTGCCGAAATCGACGATGAGGATGGATTCGCCGGGCTGTGTCATGGCGAGCCGATAGGAAGCTGCGGCGCGGGTGTAAAGGCGAGGAAGCGGTTTTAAGCCCCTCCCCTTCAGGGGAGGGGTTGGGGTGGGGCCTATCCTCTGGGCGACAGGTCTCGGTGAGACTTTGACGCCCCACCCCCAACCCCTCCCCTGAAGGGGAGGGGCTTGCCGAAACTTGGTCACCGCGCCCTTAACCCCACCCGCAAACCATTCGGAAGCGCCCCCCTTCTATCCTGCCCCCATGCAGTCGAACCGGGCCCCCCGCCGGATCATGCTGTCGATCCTTGGCGCCGCGGCACTGGTCGCGGCGCCCGCTTCGGCATCGATCCTCAACTATGTCGGTGAATGCGTGCCGTTTGCGCGCGCGGCATCGGGCATCCAGATCTGGGGCGATGCCTGGACCTGGTGGAGCCAGGCCGCCAGCAAATATCAGCGCGGCCAGACGCCGGAGGTCGGCGCGGTCGTCGCCTTCGCGAAATCGGAAGCGCTGCAACTCGGCCATGTCGCGGTGGTCAGCCGGGTGATCGAGCCGCGTACCATCATGGTCACCCATGCCAATTGGTCGCGCATCGGCGGCAAGCGGGGCCAGGTGGAACAGGACGTCACCTTGTTCGATGTTTCCCCCGATGGCGACTGGACCCAGGTCAAGGTCTGGTATCGCGACAATAGCGGGCTCGGCGGGCGCACCTACCCCGTCCACGGCTTCATCTATGGCCGTCCGGTCGGCGGCGCGAAGGTTGCACGGGCCCGCCCCGCCCCCGAACTGACCGGCGAGCGCCCGGACTATGTCGGATCGCTGATCGACGCCTACGCGCGCTGACCTATCGTCGTCCCGGGCTTGACCCGGGACAGGGCTTTTTCTTGACCGGGTGAAGGCAGCCCGGCCCCGGATCAAGTCCGGGGCGACGAAGCATCTGGACCGGCGGACCAACTACCGCCAAACTCCCCCCATGTTCTTCTCCTTCGTCGATGAGCTCCGCGCCGCAGGCATCCCCGCCAGCATGAAGGAGCATCTCGTGCTCCTCGAAGCGCTCGACCGCGACGTGATCGATCGCACGCCCGAAGCCTTCTACTATCTCGCCCGCGCGACGTTCGTGAAGGACGAGGGGCTGCTCGACCGCTTCGACCAGGTGTTCGCGAAGGTCTTCAAGGGCATCGCCTCGACCTATGGCGTCCAGACCGCAGAAATCCCGGAGGAGTGGCTCAAGGCGATCGCCGAGAAGTATCTGACGCCCGAGGAGATGGAGGCGATCAAGTCGCTCGGCTCGTGGGAAGAGATCATGGAGACGCTCAAGAAGCGGCTCGAGGAACAGCATGATCGCCATCAGGGTGGCAACAAATGGATCGGCACGGGCGGTACCTCGCCCTACGGCAATTCGGGCTACAACCCGGAGGGCGTGCGCATCGGCGGAGAAAGCGTCCACAAGCGCGCGCTGAAGGTCTGGGAAGGCCGCGAGTTCAAGAATCTCGACTCCACGCGCGAGCTCGGCACCCGCAACATCAAGGTCGCGATGCGCCGCCTGCGCCGCTTCGCGCGGGAGGGGGCAGCGGACGAGCTGGACATTGAGGGTACGATCGACGGCACCGCACGGCAGGGATGGCTCGATATCCGCATGCGACCCGAGCGGCACAATGCGGTCAAGCTGTTGCTCTTCCTCGATGTCGGCGGCTCGATGGACCCATGGGTCAAGCTGTGCGAGGAATTGTTCAGCGCCGCGACCGCAGAGTTCAAGAACCTCGAATTTTTCTACTTCCACAATTGCCTGTACGAAGGCGTGTGGAAGGACAATCGCCGCCGCTTTCAGGAGCGCACCCCGACCTGGGACGTGCTCCACAAATTCGGCCATGACTATAAAGTGATCTTCGTCGGCGACGCCTCGATGTCCCCCTACGAAATCAGCCATCCCGGCGGATCGGTCGAGCATTTCAACGAAGAGGCGGGCGCCGCGTGGATGCAGCGGGTGACCAACACCTACCCCGCAACGATCTGGCTCAACCCGATCCCCGAAGAACAATGGGGCTATTCGCAGTCGGTCCGCATCATGCGTGAGCTGATGAACGACCGCATGTACCCGCTGACGCTGGCCGGGCTGGACGATGCGATGCGCGAGTTGAGCCGGAAGACGTAGCTTCGCCTGATCCGTAGCGGAAGCACTTGAAGGGGGCGGCGGACTCGTGCGAGCAAGCGGCATGATCCGACCCGCTCCCGAACTGTCATGGCCCCCCGTTGCGGGCGAGCTGGCCGTTTTTGATGCGCGGGACGGCCAATATCATGTGTTGAACCCGTCGGCGGCGGCGATCTGGGCGGCCATCGCGGCGCAAACCCCGGCTGTGCAGATCGTGGCGGACCTGGCGGCGCGGCACGGCGTCGCGATTGAAGCGATGCGTGCCGATGTCGATGCGTTCATCGCCGAAGCGCTTGCGCTGGGATTGCTGATCGATGCGTGAGTCGGCCGCATGAGCGGAATCGCCGGTGCCGTCTTCACCGATGGCCGACCGATCGGGCAGGATCTGCTCGACCGGGTCGCCGGATCGACGTTCAGCCGGGGATTTGACGGGGTCCAGACCTGGCATGACGACCGCGCAGGCCTTGTCCGCTTCGCCCATGCGACGACGCCGGAGGCGCGCGACGAGACCCAGCCGTTCATCGGCGCGGAGTCACAGATCGCCCTGCTGCTTGACGGGCGGCTCGACAATCGCGGCGAACTGCTCGCGCTGCTCGGAAGTGAGGGCGACCGGCTGGCCGATGCCCCCGACGGGCTGATCGCGCTCAAGCTGTTCGAGCGGGAGGGGCGCGACTTCGTCCATCGGCTGGTTGGCGACTATGCCATCGCCGCGTGGCAGCCGCGCGCGCGCCGGCTCGACCTGTTCCGCTCGCCAATGGGGTGGCGACCGTTTCTCTGGGCGTTTGACGGCACGACCTTTGGCTTTGCGACCGAACCACGCGCGCTGATCCTGGGCCTCGGGTTCGAGCGCAAGCTCAATGAGGGGGCAATCGGGGAGTTTCTGTCGGCGCGTTTCGTGTCCGAAACCGACACGCTGTGGGCGGGGATCGAGCGCGTGCCGCAGGGCGGGGCAATCGCCTTCGAGAACGGCCGCGTGTCGCGCTGGAACTGGCATGGCGGTCGGTTCGAGGATTTGTCGGACCGGTCGCTTGAAGAGCATATCGAGCGCTTCAACCATCTGTTCAACCAGTCGCTGATCGCAACCAGCCGCAGCGTCGGGCCGGTGACGTCGCAGCTGTCGGGCGGACTCGATTCCTCGTCGGTCGTGTGTCGCGCGACGGAGCTGTTCCGTGCGGGCAAGCTCGATCATCAAATCGGCGCGATCTCCGCCCGCTTCCCCGGCGAGCCGCATGACGAGACCGAATGGAGCAGCGCGGTCGAGGCGCATCTTGGCATTACCGCCGAGGTGGTCGGCGCGCGGCGTTTCGACCCCGATGTCGCGCGGCAATGGTGCGCCGATTCCTACCAGCTGCCGGTGCGGCCCAATGTGCTCGATTCGATGGGCGGGGCGCTCAAGGCGCTGCGCTCCGACGGGCGGCGCGTGCTGTGGACCGGAGAAGGCGGCGACGACTGGCTCAACGGGTCGCTGGAGCACTGGCCCGATCGCTTCCTGGCCGGGCACTGGGGAAAGCTGTTCCGCCATGGCGCGGAGCTGTGGCCGGATGTGCCCTGGCATGTTCAGGTGCGGCGGACGCTGCACAGCACGTTGCTTCCGATCGTCAACCGCAAGCATCGCGAGGCACTGCTGAGCCCGCATCTCGACTTCCGCCTCGACCGGCCTGACTGGGTGCGGCCCGAATGGATGGAGCGGATCGGGCTGGTCGATCGCTGGCATCAACGGATCGAGCGGACCGGTCTGCGCGGCATGAGTCAGCGGTCGCGCTACAGCGTCTTCTCGCTCGGGCGGCGCTACACGATGATCGACAGCGTCCTCGCCTTTGCCGAGAATCACGGGGTCGAGGTGCGCCACCCGCTGCACGATCTGCGGCTCACCCGCTTTTTCATGGGTGCGGCCGGTGAGCATCTGCGCAAGTTCAACACGCGCAAATTCCTGCTGCGCGAGGCGATGAAGGGCACATTGCCCGAAAAGATTCGTCAGCGCCGCACCAAATCCTATTTCGTGTCGCATCAGGTCGACGCGATCGGCGAATTGCTGCGCCAAAAGCCAGTGCAGGAGCTGGCGGCGGTCAAGCTCGGCTGGGTGGTGCCAGAGAAGATCGCGGCGATGCACGCACCGTTCGAAGCATGGCGGCAGGCGGGCGGACAGGGGCCGATTCCCGACGGAGCATGGGGGCCGGTGTGGTTCACGCTTGCCACCGATATGTGGCTGGAGCATGCGTTCGGGCTGAAGGCTTAAGGGGGTAAAGATGGCGGATGCGGTGACGATCGGCGAGATGACACTATTGCGGCGCAAGGCGGCAGTGGTCGGAGCCGACGTTGCCGATGACGCGATCCTGCTCGATATCGATACGGGCTATTTCTTCCAGCTCAACCGCACTGCCGCCAAGATCTGGGCGTTTGTCGAGGCGCCGCAAACGCTGGGCGCGCTGACCGCGCACATGGCCGCCAGCTACCGGGTCGATGTTGACACGTGCCGCAGCGATGTGACCGAGTTCGTCGCGGACCTGATCGAACGCGGCGTGCTGGAAGTCGCGGACTAGCTTCGAGCGCGGTAGATCCAGCAATTCACCGCGAACCGCGAGTCCGCAAAGTCGCCGGACGCGCAGCGGATCGGCATCACCTCATGCGGTCCCCAGGATGGGAAGACGACCAGGCTGTTATCGTCGGGCGCGATGTCGAGCCCCGCATCGCCGGGTTTCGAACCGAGGCGATGCAGACGCAGCGCGCCACCCTCAAACGCCTTGGGCTGGCGGTGGAAATAATAAACCGCGCTCAGCATGCGATCGCCCCGCGCGACTTGGTTGCTCGCATAGGTATCGGTGTGGAGCGTGAAATGCGCACCATCATTATGCGCGGCCAATTCCAGCTCCACCTCGCTCGTGACGAAGGGCGTCGAGCGCAGCGCATCCGACCAGTGCGGTGCCTCGGCGCGCAGCCGGGCATCGAGCACTGCCGCCAACGGACCGAGGTCGCGCAAGGTCAGCGCCCGGCGGATATCGGGATTGACCACGCCGCGGATCAGCTGAGCGGGCACGAACCGCGCGGAATTTGCCAGTGTCCAGTCGAGCAGTGCGGCACGCGTCGGCGCGTCCAGAAACGCGTCGAAGCGCAGATACGGAAGGATCGGGGCAGCCATTATGCGAGCCGCACCGGCGTTGCCTGTTCGCGCAGATAACGCAACACCATCGCCTCGCTGGTGCCATCCGCCTGACGTCGCATCCGCGGCGTCTGCGGCTCGGCATCGCTGCCCAGATGGCGCAGCACTGCGCGCACCGTCGCGGCATAATCGGCGGTCAGCGCCTCATAGGTCAGGCTGTGCGGGGTCGCTCCGATTGCCGCAAACAGGTTGCGGAAATGGCCGTGGCAAAAGTCCGAATAGCCCATGATGCGCTCAATCCGATCGGGTTCGAACGGGGCGGTTGCGGGGGGATCGTCCGGCATCGCTCCGGGGATCGACCGCCAGCGCCCGGTCTCGACCGCAAGCACTGCCGAGACTGCCTGGCGCAATTTGTCCTCACGCCAAAGGTGGATGAAGCTGGGGTTGGGGAACAGCCGTGTGACATGGCCTGCCAGCGCCGCGTAATAATCGGCGGGTGCATCGGATGGCGGCACATTGGCGAAGCGCTCCAGCGCCGGATCGGCGTCGCGCGCGATGTCCTCAACGTCACGCCAGAACAGCTTGACCCCCATAGTGCCGTCGGGCGTGGTGCGATGGCGGCGCACCGCCGCGCTCAGGCTGTCGTAGTCGGGTGCGTCCCAGCGGCGCGCAAAGGACGGGCGGAACCCGGCGTGGAAATATTCGAGCGGACAGCCGAGCCCGCCCGCGAAATACAGCGCTTCGCCCAGCAGGGTGCTGCCCGAGCGCGGATGGGTGCACAGCAACACCGTACGGCGTGGCGGTCCGTCCCATTCAGGATAATCATGGTCGGCGTAAGCGAGGTCATAGGGCGCGACGCCCTTGGACCGATCGGACGGACCGGTCATCGCGCGGTGCACTCGGTCAACTGCGATTCCCCTTTGCCCTGCGCCCGATCAGCGCGGCGCGCGGCGCAATTAGGGCGTCAGGTTGTTGATGCCGTCGGTCGGACGATAGGCCAAGCCCTCGGCAGCCTTGGCGGGAAGAAAGCTGGCAATCTCTGGCTTCACCCACTCGTCGCGTGGTTCGGGAGCGACGTCCTTCTGATCCTGTGGGGTCTGTTCAGTCATGTCTTTTCTCCGATAGCAGGGCTTCGTGGCGATCAGGGCCGCCGCATTGGCCCGGAATCGACCGAATGTTGGGATCAGGGCGTCAGGTTGCTGAGACCGTCGGTCGGGCGATACCGGATACCCTCGGCAGCCTTTGCGGGGAGGAACGACACGATCTCGGGCTTCACCCACTCTGCGGTTGCGGCCTCGGTCGTCTGCTGTTCGGCTTTTGGAAGCTGTTCCATCATTCCCACCCCCAGTACAGGATCTCAGATATATCAGCGACGCTATCCGGAATCAATTCGACACCCATAAACGGACACGATCGCGTTCATGCGCGCCGCCCACGGTAATGCGATCACCGGGCATGGTGTCGATCGGTGCCGGGAACCGCCACAGCAGCGCCCCCCAACAGGATACGGCACCGGACTCAGGGCGATTTTCGTATCGGCCGACCGCGTCCATCTCAAGCGCGATCCACTGGACGACCCCGTCGACCCGCCCGCCCTCGGATTCGAGCGCGAGTTCGCGCCGCCCGGGCTTGCGCGGTTCGGCGGTGGCAAAGTCGAAGCTGAACAGGTCGGTCGGATCGCTGCACAACGCCACCTGATCCATGCCGACCCGGATCGATTCGCTCGGCGCGGCGAGGCGGTTGAACGCGCTCAGGTCGAACCCGCTCGCCTCGCCGAGGCGCTGCGGACGACCGCGCAGATCATGCGCAAGGGCGATCCGGATGGTTCCGCGCGGAGGAATGACCACGCCATCGGGTGCGAGCAGCCGGGCGACCGCATCCTCATGCGCGGGAAGCACGCCTTCGCTGAGCAGGTCATTGCTGACGATCTCCGACACCAGAATGTCGGCCAGCCCACCCACATCGCGTTCGGGGTCAAGTTCGGTCGAATGCTTGTTCACCACCGTAATCTTGTCGGCATAGCCGTTCGCCGCGATCACGTCGCACGCGGCGGCGGCGATGGCCGGGTCCGCCTCGCACGTCACCACGGTCGCACCCGCCCGCGCCGCCATCATCGCGAGCAACCCGGTGCCCGTGCCGATCTCAAGCACCCGGCAGCCCGGCCGGATCGCGCGCAACAGCGCCTGTTCATAGGCGTCGTTGCGCCCCCGATCGCGCGGGATCAGGAAATGCCAGCTATAGACCCCGTAGCTCAGGATCTCGGCGGCGATGACGCCGGCATCGCCCTTCCCCCCGGTCATCGCATGGACTTGTTTCGCGAGCTCCAGCGCGCGCAGCCGGTCGCCGGCAGCGAGCATCTGACGCGCGATCGCGATCAGCCCACGGGGATCGTCCGCCACTTTCGGTAGCAGGGCGGACAGCAGCGCGGCGCGTTCGGTCATTGCTTTGGGTTAGCGGACTGGCTGGCGAGCGCAAGCAGCGGGCGGAGCAATGCCTCGACCGCAGGCAGTGCCGCGTAATCGCTCGGATAGACCAGCCGCCACGCAGGTCGGTGGCACAGGACCTCACGAAGCCCCGAAACGGCGTGAACCCGCAGCCGCACGCTCGAACCGCTGGGATTGAAGTGGATGATCTGTGGCACGATCAGCGTCATCGCTTCCGCAGTGTCCAACGGCTCAAGCCGCGCCTCGGCGATATCGGGACGCCGGTCGAGAAAGATCAGCGCGCGCAGCGGCACCAGCGGCGGCGGATCGGCGGCGGCGACCGGAGAGCGCCCCTTGCCGGTCGCACTGGCTAACGGGATGCTATCATCGGGCGATAGCGCCAGTCCGTCCCGCGATTCGGGCCACAAGCACACGGACTTCGCCCCCGCACCCAGCATCGGTTCGGCCGGATTCCACAGTAGCGCAGTGTCGTCGCCCAGGATCTGCCAGCCGCCCTGCACCGTCAGCGCCGCGCACAAGGTCGATTTGCCCGCGCCCGACCGCCCGATCAGCAGCAGCCCGCCGCCGTGTTGCATCAGCGAAGCCGCATGGACCGCGATCGCGCCATGCAGCATCGGTACGCGGGTCAGCACGCGGCGCAACAGCACTTCGATCGCTTCCGGGCTGGGCGGCATCGTATCCACGATCAAGGTCAATTCCCGCCCGTCGCGCGCGATCAGAAAGCTGCCCTCGAACCGGGACCGGAAGAGCCAGCGTCCGTCCGCTTCGCCGATCCGCATGCGGTATCCGTTGCGCCATTCATAGCTGACCGCGTCAGGCTCCACCGGCGCGCCGATCTCGATCCGCAGGTCGAGTTCACCCGCCCAGCCCGCATCCGCCGGGTCGGCCAGGACCAGGCTCGGGAGTTCGATGGGCGAGCGGATCCGAAGGCCGCCAAAGCTGTAGAAATGGGTCACGATGCTCCGAAACTCATCAACGCAGGCGGCGGATCGCCCAGCCGAACGGCCGGATCAGCGGATACAGCCAGTTAAGCCGATCGGGTAGCGCGAATGCGGCGCGATCCTGCGGTGAGGTGAGGTCGAAGGCAAGCTGGCGGCCCCAGAAGGCGCGCGTCGGCTTCATCGTGTAGGTAATCGCCCGGCTCCACACGCTGCCCGCGATGAAGCGGCGCACCGAATGGCGCGGCAGGGTCTCGTACCAGTTCGGCCCGTCATGGAAGCGCGCGACCAAGCCGTTGAGCAGCCGTACGTCGATTCGCCGCTTGCCGCGCATGAGCAACGCATCGGGTACAGGCCGTGCGAGCCAGTGATGCAGTGCCCAGCCGACATGCAGCATCATTCCCTCTAGCCCCAGCGGTGCAGCATCGTCCATCGCCTCTTCCCACGCGGCGGGTCCCCCGAGCACCGTTGCCAGATCGACGAGCCACAACAACCGCTGCCACCCATGCCGGATGCCATGGACCGCAAGATAGACCGGCAGCCGCCGCCGCGCCATGGCAGGTACCGCCATGCCGCCGATCGTCACCGTTTCGCGCTCGGCCCACAGTGTCTCGAAATCCCATGGCAACAGCGCATGATTGTCGCACAACCGATCGTGCAGCTCGACCAGAATGCGGCTCTCACGATGCACCCAGCCGCTTTCCTTGGCGGGTTCGGTTACGTCCGGATCGGTGGGTGCCGCATGGATCGGCAGCTCATAGTCCAAGTCGCGCAGAATTTCCTCGGCATCCCGCATGCGCGATCGCTCGACCATCACATCGATGTCCCGCCCGCCCCGCGCAAGTGGATCGGCATACAGCTGAACCGACAGCGCAATGCCCTTGATAAACAAATGCCGGATTCCTGCCGCATCGAGCGCGCGCGCGATCCGCACCAGCTCGCGCATGCGGTGCATCACCCCGACGACATGCGCGCCATGTTCAGTCGCAAGCACCGCAAGCGTCGTCGCAGGAACCGCGTCGGTGTGCCGCATCCGTGGGACGGCAAGGCCAACCAGACCATGATGCGCAAGTCCGCGATGCGCCACATCCCAATTGCGGACTTGGGCGCCGGCACGGTTCAGCATGGCTCCCGCCGCACCGCCGCTCGCCAGTCGCGCCGCGGCAACGACGAACCGCAGCTCTGGCGAGAATCTGGGGAGGGGGGCTTCGTCAGCCATCCGGGAATGCGCTGCGACCGCGAACATCATGGGACCTTCCAGCTACACTCCTCCCGCCGGCGATTACGTGCCAGGATGTCGCGTCTCTACCATGCGCCCCAAGTTATGACATCCACGATGCCGCAGATCGACCTGTCATAACCGCATCGTCACTCCTCCAACGGGGCCGCGCAACTGAAGCTGCCAGCCGCTGCGGTTGATCCGATCCCCCGATAGGCAGCGCGCTGGGGATAGGGGCATAGCGGGCGCTGCATCGCAATCCTCCCCGGCTCCTCGCCCGAGAATTTGGTCGCAATGATCTGATCCGGTGGCTCGCCGCGCTCGGTCCAGGCGATGAGAGCGGAGAACAGGTCGTGCCGCGCATCGTCCGACGGCGGGCGCGGCGGGATGCCCAATGTCGTGTTGAACGCGTCCGGCCCGGTGCCGCCGCCGCAATGCATCATCCCCGGAGCCATGAACAGCCGCGCATTGTCCGCCAGCTTGCTCATGCCGCCCATCTGCGCGGCATGACGATCGAAGAACGCGACTGACTGGCCCGGCGGGACCAGCGTGTCGGCGAGGCCGTGGAACACGATCAGCTTGCCGCCGCGTTTTGCGAATGGAGCGAGCGTGCCGCGTACCGCATCGTTGACGATCGGATCGAGCTGCGCGTCGACGATCGGCATGTCGCGGCCGAAATCGAACCCCTTCCAGTCCCAATTGGCGCCGAATACCCATTTGAACAGGCTGCCGAACGGCGGCTGGCCGTCGATCGGCTTTTGCAGGAACGACCAGCCAAAGGTGTCGGGCATTTCGCTTCCCGGCAGCCAGCCGAAGAAGGTCGGCTTGCCGTGTCGGTCGGTCGGCCCGGAATAGAAGGCGCGGGCGGTCGCGACCTCGCCTTCCGTCAGGCAGCTGTTCGACGCCCCGGCCTTGCACTGCAGGACCTGCGGGTCGAAGCGACAGGCCATCGGATCGGAGATGAAGCGATCCCCGGCCAGCGCATGCCCCTGTCGCCAGCAGGTCGCAATCGCGGTCTGATTGAGCAGCTTGAGCTTGGCCTCGGACAGCAAGCGTCCGGGGCTAAGATTGGCGGCGGCATAGTTCCACAGCACTGCGGCATGGCCCCAGGTCCGGTTCATCACCGGCGCGCCAACCAGAATGCCGTCATAATCGTCGGGGTAATAGAGTGCCTCAATCAGCCCCATCTGCCCGCCGGTCGAGCAACCCGTGTAATAGGAGCGGCGCGGGGCGCGACCGTAGAAGGCGGCGGTGATCGCCTTGCCCGTCACCGTCATCGCATGCGCGGACAGGCGGCCCCAGTCGCGCCACTTGCGCGGCTGCCCGATCACTGCGTCGCCCTCCAGCGGGGTCGCAGGCGCCGTGCCGGCATCGGTGGTTGCGGTCGCAAAACCGCGCCGCAGCCCCTCGACCATGCCCGAATAGCCGAGCGCGAAGGTGCCGGCGAACCCGCCGCTGCCATTCCCGTGGAACACGCCCGCCCAGTCGCTGGCGGGAAGCCACAGCTCGACACCGATGTCCGACCCTGGTTCAGACCGCACGCGCGCGACGACGCGGCAAAAGCTGCGATAGCCCGGAGCCTGGCCGGTCGCCGTGGTTTCAGTTGGCTTGGCTGGCACCAGCGTGGCGCTGGAGATGGTGGTGTCGCGCAGCTTCAGCGTCGCGATTGCAGCGCAGCGCGCGGCGGGGTCTGAAGTCTGGGCAACGGCGGGTGCGGTCCAGCCGATCGCGCCGAGTGCCAGCGCCGCGATCCCGAGTGGGGTGGCCATGGGGGTCTGCATCATCACTGCGCCTCCGCGCGCCGGATCAACCGTGCGAGCCACAGGAACAGCACCGCCGCGATCAGATACATCGGCGCCAGCGCGTAGAACGCCGTCTGCAGCGAATGCCCGCCATAATCGGGGCGGAAGAAATCGCTCATCATGCCGACAAAGGTCGGGCCGAGGCCCAGCCCGATCAGGTTCATGACCAGCAGCAGCAGCGCGCCCGAGATCACCCGCGCACCCGGCGCGACTTCGCCTTGCACAAACGTGACAGTCGCGGGGAGGAAGAACGAGTTGAGGAAGAGCGGCACGAACAGCAACGTCAAGGCGAGCTGCCAGCTGTCGACCGCCACGAAGCCGAGGAAAAAGGGCAAGGCGAGCAGCAGCGAGAGCGCCGGAAGCGTCGCATAGGCCGCCTTGTTCCGCACCGCGAACCGGTCAATCAGCTTGCCCGACGCGAAGATGCCCGCGCCCATGCCAAGCCCCACCGCCAGAGCATACCAGATCGCGACCTGATCCAGTGTCATCCCCTTTTCCCGCATCAGGAACAGGGTTGCGAAATTGGCGAGGCCATAGGTGATGAAATTCGCCGCGCCGCTGGCCAGTGCGGCGACCGCAAGCAGCTTGTTGCCGAAAAAGCCGATGATCGTCTGGACGAACCCCGGCGCTGGCTCCGCCGCAGCAACCGGCGGCGGATCGAAGCGGCCGCGTGGCGGCTCGGGGATCAGGAAATAGACCACCACGGCCGTCACCACCCCGATCGCACCGACGACATAGAAGGGCACGCGCCAGTCGAACGCCGCGGCGAGCGATGCGCCGAACGCCACGCCCAGCGCCGATCCGATCGGCGGGCCGAGGTTGAAGATGCCCATCGCCGTGCCCCGCTGCTCACGGGGAAACGTGTCGGAAATGATCGCATAGGACGGCGGCACCCCGCCGGCCTCGCCCACCCCGACCGCCATGCGCGCCACGGCGAGCTGGCCATAGTTCGACGCCATCCCGCACGCGACCGTGGCGGCGCTCCAGAGCCCGCAGGCAAGCGAGAGCACCTTCACGCGATTGCTGCGATCGGCGAGCCAGCCGACCGGGATCGCGATGAAGCAGTAGAAGAGCGCGAAGTAGAAGCCGGTGATGTAGCCGAGCTGGCTGTCGCTGATCTGGAGACTGTCCTGAATCGGCTTGGCCAGGATCGACACCAGCTGGCGGTCGAGAAAGTTGAGGACATAGACGAAGCACAACATCCCCAGCACCAGGCCGCGGGGTGCCGCGCGTCCTCCCGCCTGCATCGCATCGGTCGCCATCAGCCTGCACTCCCATCAAATTTCGTCGCTTCCGTATCGATCCAGCCGGGACGGCCCCGCCCGCCGCCCAGTCCAGCGGCGACGCGCTGTTTGAGCAACGCAGGCGGCCGGAACCGCTCACCATAAGCGTCCTGCAGGATTTCCTGCACCTGCAGGCACAGGTCAGATGTCACGACGTCCATCATCGCAAACGGCCCGATCGGATGGCCAAGGCCAAGGCGGCACGCAGTGTCGAGATCGGCGGGCGTTGCCACCCCCTCCTCGACCAGCTTGACCGCCTCGATCAGCAGCGCGTGGAGCATGCGGTTGACCGCGAAGCCCGCGACGTCGCGAACGCGCACCGGCTGTTTGCCGATGTCACGCATCAGCCGCGTCACTGCATCGGCGACCGTTTCGTCAGTCGCGAAGCCCGAAATGACCTCGACCAACTGCATGCGCGAAACCGGCGAAAAATTGTGCGTGCCGATGAACTGCGCGCGCCGAACGGGCGCAAGGAAGGCGGCGAGGGTCGAGATCGGCAAAGTCGAGGTGTTGGTCGCAACGATACACGAGGGTGCGCAGATGCGGTCCAGCGCGCGCAGCACATCGGCCTTGGCTTCCAGCGCTTCAAAAACCGCCTCGGTCACGATCGTGCAGTCACGCATCGCGTCGAGGCTGGTGATCGGCGCGATCCGGGCTAGCGCCGCACCCGCCGCTTCGCTCGCATAGGCCCCCCGCGCCACGCCCTTGTCGAGCACACCGCGCAACCGCACGATGGCGCGGTCCAGTGCTTCCTCGCTGCGGTCGTGCAGCAGCACCTCATGCCCGGCGAGCGCGAATACGAGCGCGATCTCCGCCCCCATCAGGCCCGCGCCGACAACCCCCGCCTTCACGCGACCACTCCGGTGCGATGGTCCACCGCGCGTTGCCGCCATTGCTGCGCCTGTTCGATATACCAGGGCAGTATTTCCGGCGTGGCGGTGGCATCGGGACTGACCACCTTCTCGACCGGCCAGCCGGCGAACAGGCGCTTGATCGGCAGCTCCTGCTTCTTGCCCGACAAGGTGCGGGGAATGCCGGGCGCAGCGATCATGCGATCGGGCACAAAGCGGGGCGACAGGCTGGTGCGGATCGCAACCGCGATCGCCGCCTCCATCGCCGCATCGACCGCGCACCCTTCGGTTGGAACGACAAACAGGATCAGCTGGCTGTCCCCCTGCGCCGTCTCGAGATCAATCAGCATCGTGTCCGCGACCTGCGGCAGCTGTTCGATTGCGGAGTAGATTTCCGCCGTCCCCATGCGGACGCCATGCCGGTTGATCGTCGCGTCGCTGCGGCCGGAGATGGTGCAGCTGCCATCGCTGCCGATCGTCAGCCAGTCGCCATGCCGCCAGACACCCGGCCAGGTCGCGAAATAGGACTCGTGATAGCGGCTGCCATCCGCATCGCCCCAGAAATAGAGCGGCATGCTCGGGAACGGGCGCGTGCAGACCAGCTCGCCCACCTCATCCACGATCGGGCGGCCCTGTTCGTCCCACGCCTCGATCGCCGCGCCCAGATGGCGGCATTGCAGGCGGCCTGGCGTGTCGGGCAGTTCGGGATTTCCGGCCATGAAGGCGGCGGCGATCTCGGTCCCGCCGCTGACATTGCACCACCAGATATCGGGGCGGCCCAATTGCGCGAACTGTGCGCTGCCCCAGCGTTGGACGTCGGGAGGGAGCGGCGATCCGGTGCTGCCCAGCGCACGAATATGCTCGACGCCGGGGATGCACGTGACGTCGATCCCGGCCTTGCGACAGCTGGCGAAAAAGGCCGCTCCCGCCCCGAACCACGTCACCCCGCTATGCGCCGCGAAGGACCACAGTCGCGTCCAGTCCGGGTCGGCCTTGGTCCCGCTCGGCGAGCCGTCGAACAGGCAGATCGTCGTTCCGCTCAGCAGCCCGCCGACCTGGATGTTCCACATCACCCATCCGCTGGCGCTATACCAGTGGAAGCGGTCACCGAAATTGTTGGGTGCGTAGCTCGGGCCGAGATCGAAATGGAGCCGCCCGGCGGCGGTCGCGACCAGCACGCCGCCATGGCCATGCACGATTGCCTTGGGCAGGCCGGTGGTGCCGCTGGAATAGAGGATCCACAGCGGATGATCGAACGGCAGCCAGTCCGGCTCGAACGCCGCGACTGCCGCGTCGTCGCGCGAGATGGTGGTGGCGAAGTCGATGGCCCCCGGAACCTCGCCCGTGGCGCAACCGCTGGTGACAAGAAAGATGCTCTCCAGGCTGGGAAGCTCTGCGCACAATTCCTGCACGGCGGCGGTGCGGTCCAGCGCCTTTCCCGCGTAGTAGACGCCATCGACCGCGATCAGCGCTTTCGGCGCGGTTTGCCGCCAGCGATCGAGCACCGCATTGGTGCCCATGTCAGGCGAGCACAGGGTCCAGATCGCGCCGATACTGGCGCAGGCGAGCAGCCCGATCACCGCCGTCGGGATGTTGGGCAAATAGGCCGCGACACGATCCCCCTGCCCGATCCCGCGCGCGCGCAGGGCAAGGGCGAGCGCGGACGACTGGCGGCGCAGTTCCGACCAGCTCAGCGTGACACTGGTGCCACGCTCGTCGATGGCGATGATCGCCGGCTGCCCTGCCGCGTCGGCCGCCGCGACATGCCGGAAAAGGTGCTGCGCATAATTGACCTGCGCACCCTCAAACCAGCGCGCACCCGGCATCGCGTCATCGCTCAGCACTGCCGTGGCGGGCGTCGGCGATTCGATGCCGTCAAAGTCCCAGATGCTACGCCAGAACCCGTCCAGATCCTCGACCGACCAGCGATACAGATCCTCGTAACGCGCAAAGGTTCGACCCTGAGTCTGCTCCAGCCAGTCACGATAGAGCCGAATTTGCGGCACAGGCCGGATCGGAGGGACGCTGGCACCGGTCATCAAAAGCCAAACCTTGTTGCTATTCGTGCGGTGAGCGGGCGGCGCCCGTGCAAGACGCCACCCGCCGCGATCAGAAGGATGTGCGCAGGCTCATCGCCGCGTAGCGACCGATTGCATTGTACGCGCCGCCGATCCCGTCGGTGCCCGGGAAGAAGGGCGGCGTGGCGTCGAACAGGTCGTTGACCTGCAGCCCCAGCTCCAGCCCTTTGGCAAAGGCCAGGTCGGGCAGGCGCACCGTCATGCGCAGATCGACCGTCGTATAGCCCTCGGCCTCATACAGCGCCGCCCCGGTCGGCGTCGCATAGGATGCGGTGACGCCACTGCGATGGTTGACGAAATTGACGAAGGTCACCGGCCCCGCGACAAAGCCGAGCGTCGTGCGCAGCGTCGTGCGCGGAATGCCGGCATCCAGCGAATTGCTCACCGCCGAAGTCGGCGACAGCTGGTTGCGGTAGTTCAGAATGTAATTGCCCGCGACCCCGCCGAAGACCGTGCCGAAGCCGACATCGTGGCGATAACGCAGGTCGAAATCGATCCCGTTGGTCTCCCGCACCCCGAAATTGCCCTGGCGCAGGTCGAGGATGTTGCCGATCGTCGGCACCGCGGCAAAGGTGTAGAAGAACGGCACCGTGTTGGCGATCGCCGCACTCACCTGGGCCGAGGTCGGGTTACGCAAGACGCGCGAGGCAAAGGTCGGATCGCTGAACAGCAGCGCGCCCAGCCCCGACGGCGTGCCGATCACATTGTCGTAGTGGATGTCGTAGAAGGTGACGCTGGCGGTCAGGTTCGGGATCGCCTTGGGCCGCAGATCGATGCCCGCCGACCAGGTCCGCGCGGTTTCCGGCGTCAGCGCCTGATTGCCACCGAACAGCAGGATCGTGTTGACCTGCGCCGCGCCCCGCGACGGATCGCGCGCACCGAACGCATCGACCAACGCCGCCGCCGAGTAATAGGAACCGACCGTCGAACCGAGATCGCGCAGACCTGGCGCGCGGAAGCTGCGCCCGAAGCTGCCGCGCAGGTTGACGCCCTCGACCGGCTCCCACGTCAGCCCGATCTTGGGATTGCTGGTCGATCCGAAGTCGCTGTAATCGTCAAAGCGACCCGACAGTGACAGCGCGAGGCTGTACATCCCTGGCGTCGCATTGCCCTCTCCGAAGATCGGCACGAACAACTCGCCATAAAGCGATTTGACGTTGCGCTCGAGATCTTCGGGGAAACCCACCCCGCCGCTCTGGCCACGCTGGCGATAGGTTTCGCGGCGATATTCGGCACCCACTGCGATCTTGAGCTCGCCCCCCGGCAGATCGGCGAGCGGCCCGTCGACCTTGACCGCCCCGATGCGCGTGCGCTGGCGATTGTCGAAGGTGGTCGGGTTGTTGAGGATCGCCGCACGCACCGCCGGGCTCGTGCCATAACCGAACGGGTCGAGCGCGGTTGCGGTGGTGGTGCCAGCAGCGGCAGCGCTGAGCGCGGTGGTGTTGATCCCCGGCTGGAACGTGTCGTTGCGCGAGAAATTGTACGAGCCATAGACGCTCGCCTTGAAGTCGCCCGGCAGGTCGATATCGACGCCCGCCGTCGCATTCCCGCTGCGCACGCGGAACGTCTGGTCGAAGTGATCGGCGCCGACCAGCCGGTCCGGCCGGAAATCGAAATAGCCGAACACCGATCCCGTCCCCGGCGGCGCGCGGAAAAACGGGTTGGTGGCGGTGATCAGAACAAAGGTCTGCCCCGGCAGCGCGGCCTGAACCACATCGCGGCGGTCCGAATAAAGGAAGTCGGCCCATAAAGTGACCCCATCCGACACATCCTGCCGCGCCGACGCGAACGCGCTGTGCGTGCGGTTATGCGGCACCAGGTCGACCGGCCCGCGCGGGTCGCAGGTGTTGAGGCCCGGCGCGAGGCTGGGCGCAGCATAGATCGTGCCCGCGAACAGATTGACGTTGGCGTCGGGGCAGACCGCCGAGCGCGTGTCGATGCCGCCGACCGCACGGAAATCGAGCGAGCGATAGCTGCGATCCGCCCCGGTGATGTTGCTGTTGTCCTGATATTGATAGGCGGCGACAAACGATCCGCTGCCCCAGTCATGGCCGAACGCGAGACCCGCGTTGAACGCGTTGTAATCGTCGGCGATGCCATAGCGGACGATCGCCTCCACGCCCTTGATCCGCCGACGGGTGATGAAATTGACGACGCCGGCGACGGCCTCCGACCCGTAAATGGCGGACGCGCCGTCGGCGACGATCTCGACCCGCTCGATCGCCAATTCGGGGATGAACGGATAGTCGGGGTTGGTCTGCTGCGTGCTGCCGGAAATCAGGCGATGCCCGTTCATCAGCGGCAGCGTCGCGGCGGTCGGCAGGCCGCGCAGGCCCGGCGCGAATGAGCCGAGCCCGCCATTGCTGACGCGCGGCGCAGTGTTGAAGCTGTTGAGCTGCGGCACGGTCGCCAGCAGTTCGGGCGTGCTCGCCGCGCCGATCAGCTTCGCGTCTTCCCGCGTCACACTGATCAGGCCGGAGCCGGTGGGCGGAATGCCGCGAATGCTCGACCCGGTGATCACCACCTCGGTCGGCTCTTCCGCGTCGGTCTCCGCAGTGGTTTCGCTCGTCTGCGCATAGGCGGCAGCGGGGGCGGCCAGCAGCGTGAGCGCGAGAGCGGAGCGTGCCAAAAGCTGTGCCCGGCGCCCCAGATGATCGGTTTGGATCGACATGACCTGTATCCCCTCCTTGACGTGTTCGCATTGCGGTCTTCGCCGCCGCCGGGCTTTGCCGACTTGATGCCTTGCTTATGGTCTGACACATCGCATGGTAAGCGCATTGGCGGACATCACTATGTCTTTACCGGACACGCGCAACGGGAGGATCCGACAATGGCAAGGGCAGAAGAGGATAGCGCGGCCGTGGACCGCAACCCGCGCGCGGGGTTCCCCTCGCTCAACCAGCGCAGCTTCGCCCCGTTCAAGATCGCGACGGTGATCGACACCGTTGCCGATCGCGGGATCAGCGCAGAGACAGTGCTGGAGCGCACCGGCCTGTCTCTCGCGGAAGTACGCGATCCGCACTCGATGACTTCGATCGGCCAGTATCTCACCGCATGCGAGAATATCGTCGCCGCCGGTGCCAGCTATGCCGACGCGTTCGCGATCGGCGCCCGCCTCCACCTTTCGGCTTACGGAATGTACGGCTACGCGCTGATGTGCTCGCCAACGATGCGCGACTTTTTCGATTTCGCAGTGCGCTATCAGCCGCTCGCCACGCCGACCGTCCGCCTCGAATGGCGCACCGAGGGCGATCGGGCGATCTGGCAGTTCCGCGAAATCTATCGCGACGTGATGAGCAGCGACGTGCGCACCTTTCTGGTTCGCCAGCAGATGAAAATGACCTTCACCCATATCCGCGACACCGCGGGCGCGGACAATTTGCCCGTGCGCGCGCTGTTCGCGCTGCCGGAGGACGCGTTCGCGCCGGACGATGCGCGCGCCCTGTCCTGCCCCTGCTCCTATGGCGAGGCGGCCAATGAGCTCCATTATCCAATCGGCATTCTCGACCAGACCCCGGAGCTCGGCAATCGGCTGACCCGCGCGATGCTGGAGGAGACCTGCGACCGTCTGATCGGGCAGGCGCGTATTTCATCGGGCCTGTCGGGTGAAGTATATCAGTTGCTGATGAACGCGCCGAGCGAGTTTCCGTCAATGACCGCGATCGCGACGCAATTGGGAATGCAGGAACGCACCCTGCGTCGCCGCCTCGCGACTGAAGAGACCAGCTATGGCGCAATCGTCGATGATGTCCGCCGCAAGCTCGCGATCGAGTATCTGCAGACGACGCGGATGAGCGTCGACGACGTGGCGTGGAAGGTCGGCTTCAGCGATAGCGCAAACCTGCGGCGTGCGGTCCGGCGCTGGACGGGCAAAACGATCAGCGCCCTGCGCGCGAGCACTTAGCGCCGAACCGCCTCGATCATGTCGGCATTCAGGATTTGCAGAAATTGAATGGCTTGGAAGCGGTCGCTAATTAGAGGCCGTCCGCACGCGATCGGCTCCGGTCGCGGCACTGGCCACGAACGTGTCGATCTACCGCGCTTGTGTATCGTCGGCCTCACGTCCCTCGGCGACCAGATCGAGAAAGCACGCGAGCCGAGCATTGAACCAGTCGGGCTGCTCAATCATCACGGCGTGGCCTGTCGCGGGCACCCGTTCGATATTGGCTGAGGGAATTGCGGCGGCTACGGCAACCTGATGGGATAGCGGCACTGGCTGATCCTCCTCCCCCGCCATCACGAGCACCGGCGCGGTGATCTGCGCCAGCTCGTCCCGGATCGATCTCCGCAGCGCCGAGGCCGCAGCGGCACGGACGATCGACTTGGGCAGCGCGTCAACGACTGCACGCCACCGCGCAACCACGTCGGCGCGCGCCGGATCGGCAAGGATCGAACGCCCGAACAGGATCTGCATCATCCGCGGCGCGACCGGACCGACCCCGGCCAGCGTGACCAGACCGATCATCGCTGCATAAGCCGGCAGCTTGCGCCAGCTTTCGGCGTCCGCACTGACCCCGACCAGTGTCAGCGAGCGCACCAGCGCGGGATGGCGCGCGCCGAGCCGCAGCGCGATGAAGGCTCCCATCGAAAAGCCGACCACATGCGCGCCTGCCGGTGCGAGCCGATGGATCAGTTCGGCGGCATCCTCGGCCAGCGAGTCCAGCCCCAGCCCATCCCAGCGATGTTCCGATTGCCCTTGGCCGCGCAGGTCATAGGTGATCACCCGATGCGTCAGGGCGAAATGGTCGCGCTGTGCCTGCCAGCTTTCACTTGCGAGCATCAGGCCGTGGATGAACAGGATCGTCTCGGGGCCAGCGCCCGTCTCCTCATAATGGAGACGGGCGCCGCGGATGGTGATGTCAGGCATGGGGATGCTCCCAGGCTGGAGGGGTTCAGAAGGTGAAGAAGACGCCGACGCCGCCGCTCAGCTGATCGGCGCTGCCGCCCTTGGCGACCACCGGGCTGTCGGCAAAGTCGCCAAGCAGGCGGCGATAGCCGGCATTGGCGGCAAATCCCCAATTGTCGCCGATGCGGTAGCTGGCGGTCAGCTGCGCGCCGACATCCTTGAGCCCGCCCTTGGCGTTGAACGCCGTCAGGCCGCTGGCAACGCTGCCCGCCGGGGTGATGCTGTAATAGGTCGCGGCATAGTCGTCATTGGCATAGCTCGCGCCGATATCGACCATCACGCTCAGCCGTTCGCCGACCGTGGTGCTGTAGGTGGCGTTTGCCGAGACCACGAGGCCGTCATGCACGTTGCTGACATCGTGGACGCCCTGAACGCCAAGGCGCAGCTTGTGCGTGTCGGCGATGTCGAAATTCACCGCCCCGAACAGGCCGATCTCATAGGCGTCATCGATCGTGCCGAGCCGGGCAACGGCACGGTCCTTGATCGCGTCATCACGACCGAAGGTGAAGGATGCGACGGGGCCGAATTCGAAGGTCTGGCTGTTCAGGACATTGGCACGGATGGCCGGGCCTTCGACAGCGATGTAGCGCTCGCCGAGGAGCAGCTTGCCATCGACCAGCGGAAGGATGCGATGGTCGTCGGCGCCTTCATAGTCGGGCACGGCGGCAACGCCGATCGTGGTGTAGCCGGAGAATTCATCGGACTTGGCAGGCTTGTCCTGCGCCAGCGCGATGGCCGGGGTGAACAACAATGCGCCGATGATGGCGGAGCGGATCAGTTCGTTCTTCATGGTCGTTTTCCTTGGATGGCGCGACGGCGTGAAAGGAGGACCGGCACGGGCCGTCGCGGCCGCGCGGGAACGGGAAACAGTCAGTCGTGTGGGTGGGTCAGGCGCGGCGCAGCAGCAGCGCACCGGTTGCGATCAGCCAGCCGGTCAGCGCGAGGAAGCCCGCGATCGTGCCGATGGCAAACAGGCTGCCGTCCTGCCCGGCGGCAAGCATCAGCCCCTCGCCGGTACCAAAGGTGAGCAGCCCGCCAGTCGCCAAGCCCAGGATTGCAATCGCGCGATGGCCCTCACGATGCTGGAGCAGCGCGAGCAGGGCGGCGAACAGCGCCGTGAGCAACTGGCCGAGATGCTCGCCGATGGCGACACCGCCATAGGCGTTGATCAGCGTGAAGGTGTGGACAGCGGCCTCGACCGCGGCTGGATTATCACTGGCGGAGGCGCGGGCGAGATCGGGGACGACAAAGACCCAGCGCACCAGGCCCATGGCCTGGGTAAGCCCCGCCAGTGCCCCAGCGAGCGCCGCCCCGATCGCCAGCGCCGGTCGCGCTGCTAACCGGGCGGGCGTGATCGCCAGCCCCGTCGCCAGCGGTACCAGCGCCAGTGCGGCCAGCGCGAAGGCATACCAGGTAGCCACCAACCCGACGCCACCCTCGGCAAAGCGCGTCAGCACTTCGGCAGCGGGTTCGCGCAGGATCGCGGGATAGTCGAAGATCGACGCGAGCACGGCATAAGGCACGTTGAACAGCACGGCGAGCGCGATGGTGGCCATTCCCAGCCAGGGGGACCGGGCGCTCACGACGCACGCGCCATGCGGTCGAGGCGGCGATCGGCCCCGGTCAGCCGCGCGGCGAAGCGCAACAGGCCGAGCGCGGCGCGCTGGAGGCTCCGCGGAATACCCGGCATGACGAGGTTGCCACGGTGGAGCAGCTCGCCCAGCGCGCGCGGATCGCGCGGCATCCCGGCAGCGTCGGTCTGGCCCGCAGCGGCGAGCGCATACATGCCGCGCAGGAAGGTTTCGAGCCCCTCGCCCGGATCGGCGGTGGTGACGAACACCACCGGCGCATCGGTCGGGTTGCGGAAGCCGTGGGGAGTGCCGGGCGCAATGGCGATGCTGTCGCCGGCGGCGAGCAGACGCGTCTCGCCGTTGCCCAGTTCGACCGCCAGCACGCCGTGCTCGACCGCGAAGGTCTCGGTCATGGTGTCGTGGACATGCAGCGGCGCACCCGCACCGTGCGGCGGCAAGGTGCAGCGGAAGCGCAGCATTTCGCCTTCGCCGGACAGCGGCGACGACAGGAAGGCGATGCGATCGCCGGTGACGGGATTGTGGATCTGGTTCTGCAAGCGGGTCATCGGAATGCCTTGTCTCTAAGTGGTGACATGGCAAATATCACCGGTCGGTGACATGCGCAAGCAGATTTGTCACCGACCGGTGATATTTTTCTGGCCACTCCCTTTGCAACGGGTTAGGGAGAGCAAATGAGCACTCTGACACCCACCCCCGACCTTGATGATCGCAGCCGCGATCGCTCGCGTACCGAACTCGCCATCATTGCTGCGGCGCGCGCCGTGTTGGTGGAGAAGGGCTTCGGCGGATGGGGCGTCAATGCCATTGCCCGCGCCGCCGGGTGCGACAAGCAACTGATCTATCGCTATTTTGGCGGTCTGGATGGACTTGCCGAGGCGCTTGGCGCCGAGCTGGCGCACGATATCGAACACGCACTTGCGGGCGCACCCACCCCGCAGGTGGGAAGCTATGGCGACCTCGTCGCAGCGTTGATCGAAGCGCAGGTTGAGATGCTGCGCAGCCATCCGGTGATGCAACGCATCATCGCCTGGGAATTGTCCGAGGCCAACGCGCTGACGCGCGCCTTTGCCGATGCGCGAAGCCGCGCACTGATCGGCTGGCTGGCCCGGATCAAGGGGGACTTTGCCCCGCCGCCCGGAATCGACGCGCCAGCGGTAAACGCCGTGCTGATCGCGGCGGTTCAGCAGATGGTGCTGTCAAGCGCCAGCATCGGCGGGTTCGCCGGAATGCCGCTCGAGTCGCCAGCCGATTGGGCGCGTCTGCGCGCAACGATCCAGGCGCTGGTGGTGGCCATCTATGGCTCGCCGAACCAGACGGGGTGATTGCACGGTAGCGCCATTCACCATCGACAAGGACCCGACCGCCATGACCTCGCTTTTTCGGTTCCGCCGCTCCCCCGCGCTGTCGGCAGCGCTGTGCCTGACCGCCCTCGGCGGCTGCGGTGGAGGCAGCTCGCAGGCGGCGTCGTCACCCGTCGGCGCGCCCTCACCAGCGCCATCGGTTTCGCCATCGCCCGCTCCCCCGCCCGTCGCTGCGCCTGACTTCACGGCCGTGCGAAACAGGGTCGACCAGTTCGCCATCGCGAATGTCGCGTTGATGGTCGGTGACCGCTCGGGCACGTTGTTGCGGTATCAGCGCGGCACGGTGACGACCGACCGTCCAGTGTTCATCGCCTCAGCCAGCAAGCTGCTGCTCGGGGCTACGGCGTGGCTGATGGTCGAGGATAGCCGGCTTGCGGCTGAAACCCCAGTCAGCACGCTGATCGATTTCTGGAGCCGGGATCCCGCCGATCCACGCAGCCGGGTGACCTTTGGTCAGCTGTTCGCCTTCACCTCCGGCTTCAACGGCACGTCCGAACAGCCAAGTTGCATCGGAAACGCTGCCTTCAGCCTGCGCGGCTGCGTCCAGCAGATTCACGACGCTGGACCCGACAGCATCCCCGACCAGTCGTTCAACTATGGCAACGAACATATGCAGATTGCCGCGCTCGCCATGATTGGGCGGGAGGGCAAGAGCGTGGATGCGATCATGCGCGAGCGGCTGCTCGCCCCGCTCGGGGTCAGTGCCGAGACCCGCTACACCTTGGGCGCTGGCGACAATCCGACCTATTCAGGCGGGATGCGTTCGACGGGTGAGGATTATGCCCGCGTCCTCACCGCCATCCTGCGCGGCGACCTCTTCGCCAACCGTGCCGGATTCCTGACCGACCGTGTCGGATCGCGCGCGATGGCGACCGTCCCGCCAGCGATCAGCGGCAATGCGCTGGCGTGGCGCTATGGCTGGGGCTTCTGGAAGGAATGCGACGGTCCAACTTACCTCGCTGCCTGCGACAGCGCGCCGGTGATCTCGTCTGCCGGCGCATTCGGGTTCACGCCATGGATCGACTTCGACAAAGGCTATTGGGCGATCCTCGTCATCGAGGAGCCGCTCAATCAGGGGTTCGATCCGGCACAGCGCGCCATCGCGCTCGAGCAGGAGCTGCAACCGTTGATTGCCGCGGCGCTGCGCCGCTAGAGCGGCATCGGCGCGAGCCGCTACCTGATCGCTGGAGGTGCGGTAACGGGGCGGCGCATGCGCGCGGACTGATCAGGCGGTGAAGAGCAATTTGGGTTCATGCTCGCGACGACCCATTCACCGGCCGGGATCAGGTGCCTGCGTTCGGCGGTGGTCGCTTCCACCCCGACTTCGTCGCCAAGCTGAAGGACGGGCGCGCGCTCGTCGTCGAATATATGGGTGCGCAGCTGGTCGCGGACTCGAACGAGAGGCGCGCGGTGGGCCTGCTGTGGGAGCGCACCGGTCCCGACACGAACCTGTTTCGCGTTTGTTGAGCGCGAGGTCGACGGGGCCGACATGCGCACAAGCTGTTGAACAAGATCGCGCCGTGACCGGGAATCGTCGGGATATGGCTGCGATGCCAAATTACGGCGCCGCGCGACCTGACCGGAAATCGAGAAAACCGTCGCTTTGAGAGGGTGGTCGGGGAGACAGGATTCGAACCTGCGACATCCTGCTCCCAAAGCAGGCGCGCTACCAGACTGCGCCACTCCCCGACGCGAGCGGGTCGCCTATACAGGTCTGACCGCAAAGGCAATGCGCTGGTGGGCCCGGCAGGACTTGAACCCGCAACCTAGCCGTTATGAGCGGCCAGCTCTAACCAATTGAGCTACAGGCCCCGCCAGCGTGACCCGCCGATTACGGGCGATCCGCCGCCCCCGCAAGCGCCGCGAGAATCTGATCGTGCGAGGCCGGCGCGATGCCGAGCTTGTCGAGCAACGCGAACGCCCGCTCCCACCAGCGGCGAAACTCGGCCAGCTCGCCCGCGTCGCGGACATAGGGCGTATAGCCCGGCGCTGCGGACGGCGAGTGGTAGGAGAACATGAGCAAGCGCACATCCGAATCCGCCGCGACCTTGATCGCTTTGAGCACCAGTTCGATCGGCATATCCTCTGGCGTCAGCGCAACCCGGGACGCGAGTCGCAGCCGCGAGGCAATGCCCCGCCCGCGCGGCACCCGGCCCAGCGCCTCATGCAACCCGATCCCGCCACGCCGCAGCGCGCCGGTGTAGATGGTGGTCAGCGGAATCTCGATCAGATCGCCCTCCCCCGTCGCAAAGGCATGGTTGGGGATCGCGCGATAGTCCGGGCCGCCCTCTGCGGCATAGCTATAGCCCGACCGCATCGACGTATCGACGCGATACCCCGCCGCCGCCAACAGGGCGAGCGTGTCGGGGCCAAGGCCGTAGCGCCCCGTCCGCATCATCACCGGCCGCCGCCCGAACGCTTCGGCAATGCCATCGGTCAGCGCCGCGATCTTTGCCGCCTGCAAGTCGCGCGGAAGATTGCCGAGGAAGCTGTTGCGCGGGCTCACCGTCTCGTCATGCGGCGGGTTGACCCAGGGGTGGAGCTGCGACCCGATCGCCGAGCCGCCATCGGCGATGATTTCCTTCAGAATGTCGACCGAGCGCGCACAGCGGACGATCGGATCGTCGATCATATAGGTCGCCGGAACGCCATGATCGGCGAACAGCGCATGGATGCCGGGCAAGGCATCCATCGCCCGCGTCCCCCGGTTTTCGCGCGCCAGCGGCTGCGACCAGTCGAACTCTTCCTCCGTGTCGACGAACACCGCAAAGCGCGTGCCGAAGCTGTCCGGCCATTGCACGACGGCGTCGGCTGGCGGTGCAGGCGGCCGATAGCCGCCCGGTTCGGGCTTGGATTGCGCTGCGCTCATCACAGGCGCTGGTTTAGCGCGCCTGTTCCAAAGACTTGGTTACCATCGCGGGAAGTTCGACCGTGATCGCCGCATCGGTCACGCTCAGGCTCCCGCCAAGCTCGCGCGCGATGTTGCGCACCAACCGCAGCGCAAAGCCGGTGCCGAGCAGCGCGGCATCCTCATCCTCGTCATCCAGGTTGAACAGCGCGTCGCCGTCATAGGCGGCCAATGCCTCGGGCCGGTCGAACGCGATCGCCACCAGCCCGCCGACCTCCTCCACCGCGATGCCGACCCGCTCGCCATCGCCTGCGGCGGACAACAAGGTGGCGAGCAGGCGCGACAGCATCCGCTCGATCGCGCGCGAATCGCCGCGCACCACGGGGTCGTCGATCGGCAGCGCGATCCATGCCCCGCGCAGCTCCGCCAGCGCCGCCAGATCGTCGGCGATCCGCGACAGCAACGGCCGCAAGGTCACTTCGCTCGACCCCAGCGTCAGCGCCGACGCCTCGATCCGCGCCGCGATATCCAGATCGTCAATCGCGGCGAGCAGTGCGCGCGCATGCATCCGGATCGTCCCCGCGCGCTCGCGATAAACCGGCGGCGCATCGCCCAGCATCTCGCGCTCGATCATCTCGGCAAAGCCCGCAATCGCATTGGTCGGGGTGCGCAGCTCGTGCATCAACTGGCGCAACGAATCCGCTGCCGGGCTGGAGGGCGGCGGCGTCGAAGGCACCGCGCTTTCCTCACGCCGCGGACGGCGCGCAGTGCCGCGATAGCCCGAGAACCGCCCGGTCGCGCGGTCGAATGCGGGCGCACCCGAAATCCGCCATTCGCCCGCAGCGTCCGTTTCGCCGACCACGATCAGCCGCGCGTCGCTGAACACCGCGCGCTGCCGCAGCGCCCCTGCCGCCACGCCATCGGCGCGCGAAGCATCCCCCGACGCATTGAGCTCCAGCGACAGTCCGATCAGCGGCGCACGCGAAACGCCCTCGACCCAGCGGATCACGCCCTGCTCGTCGGTTTCGAATCGGAACCCGTCGACGCGCACCGGTTGCGGCGCGTGTGCGGCGCGCTCCTGCTGCAGCGTGTAAAAGGCGTCGATCCGCGCCACGACCTCGGCAATCTCGAACGGCCCGGCCGGTTCGTCGTGCGGCGTGTCAAGCGCGCCCGCATCCTCCTGTGCGTTACCCAGAATGAAGGCGTCATCCATATCCGTGGCGTGCCCGTCGCCGGACTCGGCAGCAAGGGGCAATGCGACGGACGGTTCGGCCTCGGTCCCGCTTTGGGTCGGCTGAGACTCGGGGGTCGGCTGAGACTCGGAGGTCGGCTCGGGCTCGGGGGTCGGCTCGCTTTGCCCCTCACCCTCCAGCGCACGAGCAACCACCGGGATCGACAGTGCCGCCGCGCCGACCGAGACGAACGGAAGCGTGTTCGCGGGCACTTCTGCGGCCTGCGGCAACGCGACCGGTTCGAGCACGGGACGCAGCCGCATCCGCACCCGCGATTCGACCCGCGCGACCGCATCCAGCACCGATCCGGCGCTCGCGATGGCAGCGGCGTCCGAACCTTCGCCGGCCGCGACCGGCTCGATCGGCAGGTCGACCGCAGCGGGCGGGGCTTCATCGACAGCGCCCTCCGGTGCAGCCGTCGCTGCGACGACTTCAGTGGCCATGGCAACAATGCCATCGCCAGGCGCAGCGTCGGCAACCGGCGCGGGCTGGGCATCGACCACCACGGGCGTGAGGGGCTCAACGGCACCCACTGGCTCGGCGTCGCTTTCGGCGATCAGCTCGGGGGCATCAATCACATCTGGCAACGGCGATTCGACGGCTGCGGGCGGTTCCAATCCTACCATCGCATCCGTCGCGACGGGCTCGAGCTCGCCCGCTACCGTCGGCAGCGCCTCCAGCCCGGGCGCGCCTTCCGCGACCGGCTCGGGGGCATCGATTTCATCCGTCGCGACAAGTTTGTGGTCGCCCACCAGCGGCTGCAGCGCCTCCGACCCAGCATCGCTTTCGGCGACCGGTTCAGGGTCAGGTGCGACAATCGCCGGAACACCCGCGTCAGCAACCGCCTCAACCGGCGCTTCGGGGGCTTCCGGCGCATGCACTTCCGGTTCCGCAACCGTCCCCGTCACCACGAAATCGACCGGCCCGAACGTTTCGAGCGCCCGCTCGATCCCCGGCGGCAGGTCGCGGCGGGCGCGGAGCACCGATCGCGCCGCCGCAGACAGGCGCGGCAACAGCTCGACCCACTCGCCGGACGTCATCCGCGCCGTCCGCAGCAGCGGCGCAGCGACCGAAATATGATCGAGCGCGCACAGCGCGACCAGCGGCGCGGGCGGATTGCCATGTTCCAGCGCACGGGCACTCGCCGCACGCACGCCGATCGGCACATCGTCGCGAATCCGGCGCAGCAGGTTGAATGCGCGGGCATCCGCCGCTATCCGGCGCCGACCGATCAGGTCGACCAGCTGACGCCACGCCGACGCCTTGCCGAACGATGTCGAAACATCGCCGGCGAGAACGGTCTCCAGGGTGTCGTCGTAACGCAAAAAACGGTCTGCCCAGTCGGGCCGGAAATCGGCCGGTAAGGATTCCTTAACCCGCCCGAAGCCCCCGTGGAAACAGGAGAATTCGTCCCGAATGCGCGCCGTAGCATAGTGGGACAATTGCGGTTGCAAGTAATTATATTATGTCTAACCCGCGCGGTGCGACCGAATCATGTGGCGCAGGGGAATCATCAATGGCTTTCGACGAAATCGACCGTCAGATCATGGCACATCTGCAAAATGATGGGCGGATGACCAATGTCGAACTGGCCGATCGCGTCGGGCTGACCGCCCCACCGTGCCTGCGCCGGGTCCGCGCGCTGGAAGAAAAGGGCGCGATCCGCGGCTATCACGCCGATCTCGACCCCAATTGGCTGGGCTACACGATCACCGTCTTTGCCATGGTCAGCCTCAAAAGCCAGGCCGAATCCGATCTTGAGGCGTTCGAGGCACATGTCGCCGCGATCCCCGAGATTCGCGAATGCTATATGCTCAACGGGGATATCGACTTCATCCTGAAGATCGTCGCGCGCGACCTCAGCAGCTTCCAGCAGTTCCTCACGACCCGCCTGACGACCGCACCGAACGTCGCGCATGTCCGCACGTCGCTCACCATCCGCACATCCAAGTCGCAGCCGGGCATTCCGGTCGACTGAAGCGAAAAAGGGCGGCACAGCGGCCGCCCCCTCGACTTTAGCCTCACTCGACCTCAGGCGGCAGGCGCCTGATCGATCCAGGTCGTCCAGAACCGCGCAACCTCGCTGCGCGGCGTTGCGGTTACCGCCTGGAACGCCGCCTTGGCTTCGGCCTTCTGACCCAGCATCGCCAGCGCAATGCCGAGGCGCGTGTTCACCAGATTGGCGTCCACCCCGCCCTTTTGCAGCGCGACGCGATACAGTTCGACCGCCTTGGTGAAGTTGCGGCTGCCCAGATAGGCGTCGCCGACATTCTTCGCGGCCGTGCCATTGGCTGCAGCAGTGGCGGTCTTTTCCTCAGCGCTCAGCGAGCCTTCAGCCTTCTCACGCACGACCGCCGAGCGATACATCTCGTTGATCGCCGCGTTGGTCGCCTGGATCTTGCCTGCCGCGCGACCTTCCTCGATCACCGCCTTGGCTTCCCAGGGCAGACCGCGGCGCTGCGCCAGATCGGCATATTCCTGATAATCGAACTCGCCGCCCATCGCCTTGGCCGCGCGCATCAGGCGGAACACGTCGAGCTGCAGATCGGCGTCCATCGGCACACCCTTTTCGCGGGTCTGCTCCATGTAGATCAGCAGCGTCGCGCGCCAGCCCTCGGCGCTCGGGTGGGCCGCCATCTGGCGCCCCAGCCACTCGCTTGCCGCCGCCTTCTTGCCGCCGCGATACAGGCGGTCGACCGCGATGCGATACCATGCCAGCGGCGCCTTGCGGCCCGCTGCTTCCTCGACCTTGATCGCCGCGTCGATGCTGCCCACCGCGGCCTCCAGCTGCCCGGAATCGAACTGCGCCTGCGCGATCAGCAGGTTGAGGTTCGCGCCATTGGGCGCATAGCCCAGTTCGCGTGCCTTCAGCAGGAACGGGATCGCCTCAGCCGGCTTCTTCATGCCCTGTGTGATGTCGCCGCGGAAAAAATAATACTGGCTCAGATTCGCCGGGTCGGTCTTCGGATTCGCGATCAGCGCATCGAGCGCGCGGATCGTGGTCGGATTGTCCTTCAGATTCGCCGAGGTGGTCAGGCGGAAATTGGCGACGAAGAACTTCTCGTCGTCATTGGTCGCCAGCGCTTCGAGTGCATCGAGCTTGCCCACCGCGCCCTGAAAATCCTTGGCCTTGATCAGCGCCTCAATCTCGGTCGCCAACTTGCGGAAGGCGTCGCTCAGCTTGTACTTGGGCGCCTCTTCCTTCTGCTTTTTCTGTGCGACGGCGGGTGCCGACGCGGCAAAGGGCACGGCCAGCAGAACCGCCGCGGCAAGCGCAGCCTTGGAAACAGACTTCATCCGGAACTCTCCTCACGCATGTGTGCGTAGCGGTTGACGCGACCCGCTCTAGTAATCCGTCCCGCCCGGTCAAGGCGGTGTATCGCGGTTCGCGCTTTTGCACGCGTTCGCTGAACGCATTTTGAATGCCATCGCTCCCGAAATGAGACGCCCGACCGCCGGTCCTCGCGTGCGCGCGCACGCGGGTGCGCGGGCTTGGCAGGTGGTCGCGGGGCGGCTAGAGCGGTCACAACACTGAAACAACCCATCGAAAGCATCGCAACTTGACCGACGAGACCGTCCTCGCGGACCCTTCCGATATCACGCCGATCTCCATCGTTGATGAGATGAAGACGAGCTACCTCGATTACGCGATGAGCGTGATCGTGGCGCGCGCCCTGCCCGACGTTCGCGACGGCCTCAAGCCCGTCCACCGCCGCATCCTCTACGCGGCGCAGGAGGGCGGCTATCTGCCCGGTCGCGCCTATCGCAAGTCGGCCCGCCTGGTCGGTGACGTGATGGGTAAATATCACCCGCACGGCGACAGCTCGATCTATGACGCGATGGCGCGCATGGCGCAGGATTGGGCGATGCGCGTGCCGCTGATCGACGGCCAGGGCAATTTCGGTTCGATGGACCCCGATCCGCCCGCCGCGATGCGCTACACCGAGGCGCGCCTCGCCAAGGTCGCGATGTCGCTGCTCGACGATATCGACAAGGATACGGTCGACTTTCAGGACAATTATGACGGCTCCGAAAGCGAGCCGACCGTCCTCCCCGCGCGCTACCCGAACCTGCTCGTCAACGGCGCGGGCGGCATCGCGGTCGGCATGGCGACCAACATCCCGCCGCATAACCTTGGCGAAGTGGTCGATGCCTGCCTCGCCTATATCGACAATGGCGCGATCACGATCGAAGAGCTGATGGAGATCGTGCCCGGTCCGGACTTCCCGACCGGCGCGCAGATCCTCGGTCGCTCGGGCTGCCGCAATGCGTACCAGACGGGCCGCGGCTCGATCATCGTGCGCAGCCGCTACATCACCGAACAGCGTGGTGAGCGCCGCTCGATCGTCCTCACCGAAATCCCGTATCAGCAGGGCAAGAACGCGCTGGTCGAAAAGATCGCCGAAGCCGCCAAGGAAAAGCGCGTCGAGGGCGTCAGCGACATCCGCGACGAAAGCTCACGTGAAGGCGTCCGCATCGTCATCGATCTCAAGCGCGACGCCACTCCCGAAGTCGTGCTCAACCAGCTGTGGCGCAACACCCCGGCGCAGCAGAGCTTTCCGGCCAACATGCTCGCGATCCGCGGCGGTCGCCCCGAACTGCTCAACCTGCGCGACATCGTCGAGGCGTTCGTCAAGTTCCGCGAGCAGGTCATCACCCGCCGCTCGAAGTTCGAACTCGCCAAGGCGCGCGACCGTGCGCACATCTTGCTCGGCCTGGTCATCGCGGTCACCAACCTCGATGAGGTCGTCCGCATCATCCGCGGTTCGTCCAGCCCGGCGGCCGCACGCGAATCGCTGCTGATGCGCGACTGGCCGATCGCCGAGATCGCGCAGTACATCCGCCTGGTCGAAGCGGTTGAGACCGAGATCACCGGCGATACCTACCGCCTGTCCGACGTTCAGGTCCGCGCGATCCTCGACCTGCGCCTCCATCGCCTGACCGCGCTGGGTCGCGACGAGATTGGCGACGAGCTCAAGGAACTCGCCGATTCGATTTCCGAGCTGCTCGAAATCCTCGCCAACCGCGCCAAGCTGTACGAAGTGCTGCGTGAGGAACTCGTCGCCGTGCGCGACCAGTACGCCACCCCGCGCCGCACCGAAATCGCCGCCGCCGCCGACGGGATCGAGGATGAAGACCTGATCGAGCGTGAGGACATGGTCGTCACCGTGACCATGCAGGGCTATATCAAGCGCACCCCGCTCGACGCCTTCCGCGCCCAGGCGCGCGGCGGCAAGGGCCGCGCCGGCATGGCGACCAAGGACGAGGACGTCGTCACCGAGCTGTTCGTCACCTCGACCCACACGCCGGTGCTGTTCTTCTCCACCCTCGGCCGCGTCTATCGCATGAAGGTGTGGCGCCTGCCCGAAGGCGGAGCCAACACGCGCGGCCGCCCGATGGTCAACCTCCTCCCGCTCGCCGCTGGCGAGACGATCTCGACCGTCCTCCCGCTGCCCGAGGACGAAAGCGAGTGGGGCAAGCTTCACGTCATGTTCGCGACCGCCAAGGGCAATGTCCGCCGCAACAGCATGGACGCGTTCACCAACGTGCCGAGCAACGGCAAGATCGCGATGAAGTTCGAGGGTGAGGATGAGGATGACCGCCTGATCGGCGTCGCCCTGCTCGACGAAGGCGACGACGTCCTGCTCGCCAGCCGCGCGGGCAAGGCGATCCGCTTCGCCGGCGACGAGGTGCGCGAGTTCCAGAGCCGCAATTCGACCGGCGTGCGCGGCATGCGCCTGCTCGGCGACGATCAGGTCATCTCGCTGTCGATCCTCCATCGCGTCGGCACCACCGCCGAAGAGCGCGAGGCGTATCTGCGCTTCGCCCCGTGGAAGGCGGAGAAGGAGGGCGAACCCGAATTGTCGCCCGAGCGGTTCGAAGAGCTGCGCGCCAAGGAGCAGTTCATCCTCACCGTCTGCGCCAATGGCTATGGCAAGATGAGCTCGGCCTATGAATATCGCCGCACCGGTCGCGGGGGTCAGGGCATCACCAACATCGACAATATCGCCCGCAACGGCCCAGTGCTGGCCAGCTTCCCGACGACCCAGTCGGACCAGCTGATGCTCGTCACCGACCAGGCGAAGATGATCCGCCTCCCCCTCACCTCGCTGCGCGTCATCGGCCGCGGCTCGGCCGGCGTCCGCCTGTTCCATGTCGCGCAGAACGAGCATGTCGTCAGCGCCGCGCGGATCGAGGAGAGCGACGAGGACGAGGCAGAAGCCATCGCATCCGAGGGTGAAGCGGGCGAGGAACCGGCACCCGCGCCGGACGCTGGCGAATAAACTTCGAACCGTAACCGAAATGGGTTAGGCTCCCCCGGTCTGCATCCGGGGGAGCCGTCCCATGCAATACAGCCTGCTCAAGCACCGCGTTCCCGCCGCCGATCGCCCGCGCGTCGTCGCGCATCTCCAGCGGCTGATCGCCCAGCTCGACCGCGACATCCCCGACAAGGACAGCGAGCGCAACCTGCTGCTCGCCACCTGGAACATCCGCGATCTCGGCAAGGCCGGCAAAGGCTGGGGCCATGGCAATCGCCTGCCCGAAAGCCTGTTCTACATCGCCGAGATCATCTCCCGCTTCGATTTCGTCGCGGTGCAGGAGGTGAACGAGCTTGGCCCATGGTATGACATCATGGCGATCCTCGGCCCCGACTGGGACTTCATCGCCACCGACGTCACCCACCGCAAGCTCGGCGGCAATGGCGAACGCCTGCTCTATGCCTTCGACAAGCGCAAAGTGTGGTTCCAGAAGATCGCCGGCGAAATCGTCCTCCCCGCCGACATGCTCGTCTCCGCCACCACCGGCGACAGCACCGACAAGTTGGCGCAGGGCAAGCAGTTCCGCCGCACACCGTTCATGGCGCGCTTCCAGTCGGGCTGGTTCAAATTCGATATCTGCACCGTCCACCTCTATTATGGCGACGAGCGTGGCGCGGAGTTGCAGGAGCGCATCGCGGAGATCGACCGCGTCGCGAAATATCTCGCCAGCCTCGCCGATATTGCCAAGGACAGCGGCCGCGCGACGATCCTGCTCGGCGACTTCAACATCGTCCATCCCGAGCATGAGACGATGAAGGCGCTCAAGGCGCATGGCTTCAAGACCCCCAAGCGGCTCGACGCGCCCAGCAATCTCGACCGCACCAAATATTACGACCAGATCGCCTTCATCGCCGACCCGTCGGTGATCGACTATATCGACACCGGCCCGGCCTCCGCGCGCAACGCCGGCATCTTCGAAATCTTCGAAAGCATCTTCCGTCCCGAAGACCTGCCCGACTATCAGCCCGCCGCCGCAGCGACGACCGAGGGGAAGAAGGCAACTGACCTCGCAAAATACTACGCCGATGACTGGCGCACCTGGCAGATTTCGGACCACAAGCCGTTATGGGTGCGTTTGAACACCCACCACGCCGCGCGCTACCTCGCGACGCTCGCGGGAAGCTAAGGACGCCAAATGACCGACCGCCCCACGACCGCCTACAAGGTGCTGACCGCCCCCCAGATGGCCGATCTTGAGGCCGGCAGTTTCGCAGGCGCGCCGATCGACATCCAGGACGGTTACATCCACCTCTCCACCGCCGCCCAGCTGACCGAGACGGTCGACAAGCATTTCGCCGACCAGCCCGATTTGTGGGTCGCGGCGGTCGATCTTGAAGCGCTGGGCGACGCGATCAAATGGGAAGTCTCACGCGGCGGGGCGGAATTCCCGCACCTCTACGGCGCGCTGACGCTGGAGACGGTGGTGGCATATTCCCCGCTGGAACGCGCCGAGGACGGCTCGGTCGCGCTGCCCGTCACGGGCTAACTGCTCCCCTTCCGCAATCGGGAGGGGGACCAAGTCGCACCCAAGATCCGTTTGCGCTGAGCTGTCGAAGGGCCGCCGTACCACGGGTGTTGGGCACCGCCCCTCGTCATCGGGGCAAACCGGTGTCATGCCATGCAACACCATCTGTTGACTCCATTAATTTCTGTAATTACAGAAATTACATCATGACCCGTTTCGCAGAGCATCCCGACGCAAAGGCGTTCATCCTCCACTGGGGCGAGATGGGGACGCATTGGGGCGTCAACCGCTCCGTCGCGCAAATCCACGCGCTGCTCTACCTCGCCGATCGCCCGCTTCATGCCGATGAAATCGTCGAAACCCTCGGCCTCGCCCGCTCCAACGTCTCGACCGGGCTCAAGGAGCTGCAGGGCTACAGCATCGTCCGCCGTGTGCATGTCGAAGGCGACCGCCGCGACCATTTCGTCGCGGAGACCGACCTGTGGGACATGCTCATGCGCATCGTCGCCGAGCGCAAACGGCGCGAGATCGACCCGACGGTACAATTGCTAGGCGAACTCGCCCAGCGCCTCGCCGCTGACCAAAGCGCCCCGCCGCAGGTCCGCGAACGCGTCACGCGGATGCACGAATTTATCGGCACGCTCGGCGGCTGGTACGACCAGGTCCGCGTCCTCCCCAAACCCACCCTTGTCACGCTGATGAAGCTGGGCGGGAAGGTGGCTCGCTTCATCCCTGGCACTTCCAAGAAGGACTGAACCTCAATGCGTCGCCGATAAGCTTCGCATACCCGTTAATTTCTGATTTTACAGAATTTACAGCAAGGAGAAGTACGATGATCGAGACCGTCTATGCGCTCTATCTCGCAATCACCATCGCGCTCACCATCTGGGTCGCGCGAACGCTCAGCCGCAACGGCATCGTGTTCCTGATGCAGTGTTTTGGGCAGAATGAAACGCTGGCCAACTCGACCAACCACCTGCTGGTCGTCGGCTTCTACCTGATCAACCTCGGCTTCATCACATTGACGCTTAGCCTCGGCAACGAACCGACAACCGTCCCGGAAGCGATCCGGTTCCTCAGTAGCAAGGTGGGGCTTGCAGTGATTGTGCTCGGCGCAATGCACTTCTTCAACATGGGGGCCATCGCCCAGTTCGGGCGCAAGGTGAACAGCTGGCTGACCTATGAAACCAAGCCGGGCGTGGCGTGACCGACCGGCGGCGCGCTCGCCCGAGCGCGCCGCCCGCTCATTCTGATGTGGAGCTAAAGATGCGCTTCAGTTTCTTTCGCGGAGGCCTGATCGCCACGATCGGCGCAGGCCCCATTTTTCTCCTGATGTTTGGCTTGGCGATATGGACCCATGCACCCGGTGACACGATCAGCCTCGACTTGGACGCGCGGGATCAGGTGGTCCTGCTGCCCATGCTCGCCGCATCGCTTGTGTTGGGCGCGCTTCTTGCTGTGCTGCCTGTGTGGATAGGAGGGTTGGTCATGGGATGGGCCGCAGCACGCAATGTGGGACTGATGCATCCCGCCATCTGGGCAATTGCCGGTGGAGCGTCAGCCGCCGCCGCGGCGCTGGCACTCGACCCGCAGGCGGAGTCCCCCGTGACCTTTGCCCTGATCGCAACGGCCACGCTCTGCGCCCTCATCGTCCGCTACGGCACTCGCTGGTCCGACGACAGCGCCTGACTCACCCCCCACGCAATCAACGCCTGCGCCGCAAAATAGGTCGGCCAGATCAGCAGGCTCGGCACCACCGAGCCCTCAAGCGGCCCAAAGCGCGAAAAGATCAGCAGGTCCGACACCACAAACAGCACCGCGCCCAGGCCGACGCGGTAGCGCGGAAAGCGGCTCGTCCACGCCAGTGCCGCCATCACGCCCAGAAACGCCGAATAGGCCCCCGCCTGCACCGCCCCGCCCGCCGGAGCCGCGAACAGCGCCGCGATCCCGATCGTCGCCGGGGCCAGCAGCCAGCCGAACGCCTTTTGACTCACCGTCAACACCGCCCGCCGATTGCGCAGATACAGCATGCACGCGACCAGATGCCCCGCCGCAAACGCCGCGCCGCCGACCACCAGCCCATGCGTCTCCAGCAACAAATCGCCCAACGCCCCCAGCGCCAGCGCGGCCGTCAGCAACCAGCCATCCGCACTCCGCGCCCGCGTCGCCGCCCACACGGCAAGCAACGCGACGCCGCTGGTCTTCCACACCGGCCCCCAAACCCCGGGATCGACCAGCCCCCACGCCTCCAGGCAATAGCTTGCGCCGGCGATCAGCGCGGCTCCGAACAGCCAGACCATACTTCCCCTTCCGCGTTCCTTCGCCTAACCGATGCCCATGTCCGATCATCAAGTCCATATCATCGGCGGCGGCCTCGCCGGGTCCGAAGCCGCGTGGCAGCTCGCCAATGCTGGCATCCGCGTAAAGCTCTCCGAAATGCGTGGGTCAGGCGACATGACCCCCGCGCACCAGACCACCGGCCTCGCCGAACTCGTCTGTTCGAACAGCTTCCGCTCCGACGATGCCGAGCGCAATGCCGTCGGCCTGCTGCATCAGGAAATGCGCGACCTCGGCTCGCTGATCATGGCCAAGGGCGACGAGCACAAGGTCCCGGCCGGTTCCGCCCTCGCGGTCGATCGCGACCTGTTCTCCGACGGCGTCACCGCGGCCCTCGCCGCGCATCCCAACATCACCATCGTCCGCGAACGCATCGACCAGCTCCCCGCCGAGGGGCTGACCATCGTAGCCACCGGCCCGCTCACCGCACCCGGCCTTGCCGAGAGCATCGGCGCGGCGACCGGCAGCGACGCGCTCGCCTTTTTCGACGCCATCGCCCCGATCGTCCATTTCGAGAGCATCGACATGGACAAGGCGTGGTTCCAGTCGCGCTGGGACAAGGTCGGGCCCGGCGGGAACGGCAAGGATTACATCAACTGCCCGATGACCAAGGACCAGTATCTCGCCTTCCATCAGGGCCTGCTCGACGGCGAGAAGAGCGAGTTCAAGGACTGGGAAAACGTCCCCTATTTCGAAGGCTGTATGCCGATTGAGGTGATGGCCGAACGCGGGGTCGACACGCTGCGCTACGGCCCGATGAAGGGCGTCGGGCTCGACGATCCCCGGACCGCCTGCGACGAATTTCCCAATGGCCGCTGGCCCTATGCCGTCGTCCAGCTTCGGCAGGACAATGCCACCGGCACGCTGTGGAACATGGTCGGGTTCCAGACCAAGCTCAAATATGCCGAGCAGGTCCGCCTGTTCCGCACCATCCCCGGCCTTGAGAATGCCGAGTTCGCCCGGCTCGGCGGCCTGCACCGCAATACCTTCATCCGCTCGCCCGAACTGCTGGATCCGACGCTGCGCCTGAAGAGCCGCCCGCATATCCGGTTCGCCGGGCAGGTGACGGGGTGTGAGGGCTATGTCGAAAGCAGCGCCATCGGCCTGCTCGCGGGCCGCTTCGCCGCTGCGGAAATCCTGGGCCGCACCCTGACGCCACCGCCAGTCGAAACCGCGCTCGGTGCACTGCTGGGCCACATCACCGGCGGTGCGGAGGTTGAGACCTATCAGCCGATGAACGTCAATTTCGGCCTGATGCCGCCGATCGAGGGGCGGACCAAAAAGGCCGACCGCAAATTGCTCTACACCGCCCGCGCCCGCGCGGCGTTCGCCGAGTGGCTCAAGGCGGCGTAGGCTACTCCTCCGCCTCGGCCAAAGCCTTGGCGACCTCGGCCCGGCAGTCGCAGCGCGGGGTAGCCCTGGCCTTGCGCTTCGGTGCGGTGGTGGCGAATTCAGCGCGGGTCAGCGTCCCCGACTTGTCCTTGTCGGCGGCGGCAAAGCGAGTCGAGGTGCGGATCGTCCATTCCTCGAACGACAACTTGCCGTCACCATTGCTGTCCAGCTTGGCAAAGGCCTTGCGCCGCGGCTGCTGCAATTCGGCGAGTGCGATCAGCCCGTTCTTGTCCTTGTCGTTGCGGTCGAAGCGTTTTTCCTCCCGGGTCCGATCCGGCGCCTCCGGCACCTCCGCCGCCTCAGCCTCCGGTTCAGCCGCCGACTGGGCAGCCCGGGCCGCTGGCGGCGTTGGCAACGGATCGGGGGTCGCCCGGCTCTGGAACAGGAACACTCCGGCCCCCGCCATCAGCAACGCCGCCACCCCACCTGCAAGATACCGCCACATCCCGACTCTCCCCCGCCGCTGCGACAGGCTAACGCCTTCCCCAGCGGCAGCAAGCGCTCAGCGTCCGGAAATCCGGTGCCATAAAGCCCGAAATGTCCGCTTTGGCGACCCAACCGCCACCCCCGCCAAGTCCGACCGCGCCAGGTGCGCCATGGCACCCAAGGCCCGGCCATTGCGGCTCCATCGCACCGAACAAGCCTCTGCCAGCGCAGCGCCGGCAATCCGCCGCGCCGCCGCAGCCTCGGCTGGATCGCTCAATTTCCCCGAAAGGTCGGCCAGCGCCCAGCCCTCCCCGGCCTGCTCCAGCGGATCGGTCGTCTGCGCCCCCGCCACCTGCCCGGCCAGCGCAAACAGCGCCCGCCCCCGCGCGCCATGGGTCCGCAGCGCCGCATCATCGAGCTCAGACTCCAGCAAAACGCGCCAGCCCTCGACGATCTCTCCCACCGCCGCCCCGCTGACGCCAGCGCGCAGCACGTCGCGTGCGATCCCCTGCAACACCGGCTCGGGCGGCGGAGGCGCGGTGTCCAGCTTCACCAGTGCATCCTGCCACCATTGCATCCGGATCTGCCCCAACATCGGCTCGCTCGTCGTGCGCAACGTCTCGGCGAGCTTGTTGTCCAGTGCGAACAGCGCCGCCAGCGCCGCCGCCGCTTCGGGCGTCGGCATATAGGTCAGCACCAACCGGCGTTCGACTTCGATCACCGGCTTCGTCCGCTCAACATATTGGTAACCACCGCATTAACCATGCGCCTTCAATCCCCGTTAGCCCCGTTTCGCGCATAGCGGATGCAGGAACCGGGGATCCCATCAAATGCCGTTGCGCTCAACCGTCGTGACCAGTGCCCGTAGCACCATGGCGGCACTTGCGCGCGACAAGCGCGGCAACACGCTTGCGATCATCGCCGCCTCGCTGATCCCGCTTGCAGGCATGGTCGGCGGCGGCGTCGATCTCAGCCGCATGTACATCGTCAAGACGCGGCTGCAACATGCCTGTGACGCCGGTGCGCTTGCCGGGCGCAAGCAGATGGGTGGCGGCACCTGGGCGTTCAACAGCTATGCGGCGCGCACTGCGGCCGAGCGCTTCTTCGACGCCAATATTCAGGCCAGCCCTTATGGCGCTGCCTCGGTCTCCAGAACCTTCACCGAAAGCGCGGGCAAGGTCACCGGCGTCGCCAGCGCGACGCTGCCGATGACGCTGATGCGCGTGCTGGGCAAGACGACTGAGACGCTCAGCGTCACCTGCGACGCCGAAATGCGCCTGCCCAATACCGATGTGATGTTCGTGCTCGACGTCACCGGGTCGATGGGCAGCAAGGCGGTTTCGACCGACAGCCAGACCAAGATGGAAGCGCTCAAGTCGGCCGTGAAATGCTTCTACGAAACCGTGGCGCGGCTGGACACGGCGGAAACCTGCGCCGGCGGTGCCCCATCGGGCGGCACCAGCAACACCGTCCAGATTCGCTTCGGCTTTGTGCCCTATGCGACCAATGTCAATGTCGGGAAGCTGCTGCCGACCGACTGGATCGCCAACAACTGGTCGTACCAGACGCGCGAGCCGCAATACACGACCAACACGACGACCAACTGGGTCGATGGCCCGGTCAGCCAGACCAGCACCGAATATCAGCGCACGGATAGCGCCAATTTCCAGAATTGGTCGCCAAACACCACCACTGCGACCGAACAGGCTTGCATCGATTCGGTCCCCGCCCCGTCCACCCCGACGCTGTCGGGATCGGAATCTGGTCGCCAGAATGAGCAGACCACGGGCACCAACCCGCGCACGACGACCTGGTACACCACCCAGCCCGCCGACTGGTACGAATATCAATTCCGCGACTGGCGCGACAGCGACGACCGCTGCCGCCGCCGGCGCGATTCGGTGAGCGGCAATTTCGTCCGCTATTATTCGATGACCTCGACCGGCACGGAGGTGACGACCCAGACCTTCAATCGCTGGCGCTATGCTCTGATCAGCAAGGATATTTCGGGTCTTAAGAACGGCACGAGCTGGAACAACTCGGTCTCGATGAACATCGGCTATGAAGGCGCGATGCGGTCGCTGACCTGGGATGGCTGTATCGAAGAGCGTCAGACGGTCTCGCAATCGAGCTACAGCCCGATCCCGTCGGGCGCGAAGGATCTGGACATCGACCTCGTGCCCAGCACGTCGGATCCGACGACCCAATGGGGCCCTGCATTGCCGGGCGCGATCTATGCGCGCGACGTGACGAACGACTGGAACCAGCTCGATCGCAGCGAGTCGCTGACGACGACCGATTATTACAACAGCGTCCCTTATTACTGCCCGACCGAGGCAAAGAAGCTTCAGGCGTGGCCGACCGCCTCGACCTTCGTCAGCTATGTCGATGGGCTCACGCCCAACGGCAACACGTATCACGACATCGGGCTGCTGTGGGGCGCGCGGTTCGTCTCGCCCACCGGCATCTTCCGGTCGGAGAATGAATATACCCCGCAGGGCGGTGAGATCGAACGCCATCTGATCTTCATGACCGATGGTGAGGCGTGCACCAACGACACCGATTATGCCGCCTATGGCTTCCCGTGGCTCGACCGGCGCACGACCGACCCGTCGAGCGCACCAACCGGCGGCTGCCTCACCACCGGCACGATCACCCAGCAAGTGAATGCGCGCACTGCAGCGATCTGCACAGCGGTCAAGAACAAGAACATCACTTTGTGGGTGATCTGGTTCGGTGCGTCGAACACCACGATCGAAGGCATGATGCAGAGCTGCGCCACGCCCGGCCGCTATTTCGCCGCACGCAATTCGACCGATCTGCAAAACACCTTCCGTTCGATCGCAGATCAGATCTCACAGTTGAGGCTTACCAAGTGAAGCGGCGATTCTCCCTCCGCCGCTTCGCCCCCGGCGCGCTCCGGCGCGACGAGTCGGGCGCCACCATCGTGGAATTCGCGATGGTGGCGCCCGTCCTTGGGCTGGTTCTGCTCGGCGCGTTCGATGTCGCGCATACGCTCTACACCCGCGCTGCGCTTCAGGGTGTGGTGCAAAAGACCGCGCGCGACTCTACGCTGGAAAGCGGCTCAGACACGACGACTCAGGCTGCGCTCGACGAAAAGGTCAGGGCACAGGCAAAGGCGCTCGCCAATAACGCCACGATCACCATCACCCGCCGCTTCTATCGCACGTTCAGCGAGGCGGCCGCCGCGCGTGCCGAAACCTGGACCGATACCAACAGCAACGGCCGCTGCGATGCGGGCGAGCCCTATGAGGACGCGAACCGCAACAATGCCTGGGATCGCGACGGCGGCAATGCCGGACAGGGCGGCGCCAAGGACGCGACGCTCTACACCGTGACCGCCAGCTATCCGCGCATATTCCCGCTCTACAATCTCGTCGGCGGCTCACGCACGACCACGATCACTGCGTCAACCGTGCTGCGCAACCAGCCTTATGGCGATCAGGGCAGCTATGGCGCAATGCAGGTGCGCAATTGCACATGACCCGCTTCCGCTCATTGCGCCGGCTGTTCTCCGACAGGGGCGGCGTCGCGCTGCTCGAATTCGCGCTGTCGCTTCCGATCCTCTTGGCACTCAGCCTGACCGGCGCGGAACTCACCAACTATATCATTTCCCGCATGCGGGTCAGCCAGATCGCGCTGCACCTGGCCGATAACGCCGCGCGGATCGGGTCGGGCAGCCAGCTTCAAGCAAAGACAATCAGCGAGGCGGACATCAACGACCTGCTGACCGGCGCCGGTCTTCAGTCGGGCGAACTCGCCCTGTTCACCCATGGCCGCGTCATCATCTCAAGCCTCGAACCCGATCCGGCGAACAGCGGCAAGAACCGCATCCGCTGGCAGCGCTGCCGCGGCGCCAAGACCACGCAGGTGTCCGCTTATGGCAATGCGGGTGCAACCAACCTGAACGGCATGGGCAAGACCGGACGACTGGCGACCGCACCCACCGATGGCGTGACGATGTATGTCGAGGTCTATTACGAGTATCAGCCGCTGCTGAAGGCGTCATTCGCCCCCAACACCAATTTCCGTGAGGAAGCGTCGATGATGGTCCGCGACCGCCGCGACACGGTGGGCGGCACCAATGGGGTGTATCAGGTCAACGGGGTTACCGCCTCGACCTGCTGATCGCCCTTAAGCCCCTCCCCTGAAGGGGAAGGGCTAAGCGGGCCTCAGCGGTACGTAACCTTCTTCACGCCCGCGATCACCTTGTCCGCAGTGATCAGCGCTAGCTTTTCAAGGTTCGCGGCATAGGGCAGCGGCACATCCTCGTTGGTCACGCGGATCACCGGGGCGTCGAGGTCGTCGAAGCCCTGCTCCATGCACACCGCGATGATCTCCGACGCGATCGAGCAAACCGGCCAGCCTTCCTCGACCACCACCATGCGGTTGGTCTTCTTCAGGCTCTTGAGCACCGTGTCGGTGTCGAGCGGGCGCAGCGTGCGCAGGTCGATCACCTCGGCATCGATGCCCTCTGCGGCCAGCTTCTCGGCGGCTTCGAGCGCAACGCCGACGCCGATCGAATAGCTGACCAGCGTGACATCCTTGCCCTCACGCACGATGCGCGCCTTGCCGATCGGCAGCACCCAGTCGTCCAGCTTGGGCACGTCGAAGCTGCGCCCGTACATCAGCTCGTTTTCGAGGAATACGACCGGATCTTCCGACCGGATCGCCGCCTTGAGCAGGCCCTTGGCATCCGCCGCGTCATAGGGCGCGATCACGATCAGGCCCGGAACGCTCGCATACCACGGGCCATAATTCTGGCTGTGCTGCGCGCCAACGCGGCTCGCCGCGCCGTTCGGGCCGCGGAACACGATCGGGCAGCGCATCTGGCCGCCCGACATATAGTTGGTCTTCGCGGCGGAATTGATGATGTGGTCGATCGCCTGCATCGCGAAGTTGAACGTCATGAACTCGACGATCGGCTTGAGGCCGCCCATCGCCGCGCCCGACCCGATGCCGGCAAAGCCATATTCGGTGATCGGCGTGTCGATCACGCGGCGCGGGCCGAATTCGTCCAGCAGACCCTGGGTCACCTTATAGGCACCCTGATATTCCGCGACTTCTTCGCCCATCACGAACACGCGGTCGTCGGCGCGCATTTCCTCGGCCATCGCATCGCGCAGTGCGTCGCGGACGGTCGTCTTGACCATCTCGGTACCGGCGGGAAGCTCGGGGTCGGCAACGCTCGCCGCCTTGTCGCTCGCCAGCTGCTTGGTGCCGCTGTCGGCCTTTTTCGGCTCTTCCGACGCCTTGGGTGCCTCCGGCGCGGGGGCCGGAGCTGCGGCAGGCGCAGGAGCCGAAGCATCTTCGCCCTCGGCCGCGATCGTCGCGATCACGGTGCCGACCTTCACCCCATCGGTGCCCTCGGCGACCAGGATCGACGCGATCGTGCCTTCATCGACGGCTTCGAATTCCATCGTCGCCTTGTCGGTTTCGATCTCGGCGATGATGTCGCCCGACTTGATCGTGTCGCCTTCCTTCACCAGCCACTTGGCGAGGGTTCCCTCTTCCATCGTGGGCGAGAGCGCGGGCATTTTCAGCTCGATCGCCATTTCAGTACGTCTCCACCAGAACGTCGGTATACAGCTCGGCAGGATCCGGCTCGGGTGCCTGCTCGGCAAAGTCCGCCGACTCGTTCACCGCCTTGCGGATCTCGGCCTCGATCGCCTTCAGCTCGTCTTCCTTGACGCCGATCGCTTCGAGTTCCTTCTTCACGCCGTCGATCGGATCGCTCTTCTCGCGCACCGACTGGACCTCGTCGCGTGAGCGATACTTGGCCGGATCGGACATCGAATGGCCGCGATAGCGATAGGTCTTCATCTCCAGGATGATCGGCCCCTTGCCCGCACGGACCCAGGCCAGCGCCTCTTCGGCCGCACCACGGCACGCCAGCACGTCCATGCCGTCGACCTGGATGCCCGGAATGCGGAAGCTCTCGCCCCGCTTGTACAGCTGGTCCTCGGACGAGGCGCGGTTGACGCTGGTGCCCATGGCATATTGGTTGTTCTCGATCACGAAGATGATCGGGAGCTTCCACAGCTCGGCCATGTTGAAGGTCTCATAGACCTGGCCCTGGTTCGCGGCGCCATCGCCGAAATAGGCCATCGCGACGCCACCGTCACCGCGATATTTGTGCGCAAAGGCAAGGCCCGCGCCGAGCGACACCTGCGCCCCGACGATGCCGTGCCCGCCGTAGAACTTCTTCTCGGTCGAGAACATGTGCATCGACCCGCCCTTACCGCGGCTGATGCCCGCGGCGCGACCGGTCAGCTCAGCCATGATCTCCTTGGGATCGATGCCATAGGCCAGCATATGGCCATGGTCGCGATAGCCGGTGATCACCGAATCCTTCTCGCCGTCCAGTGCCGACTGCAGCCCCACCGCGACCGCTTCCTGGCCGATATAGAGGTGACAGAAGCCGCCGATGAAGCCGAGGCCGTAGAGCTGGCCCGCCTTCTCCTCGAAACGGCGGATGAGCAGCATCTGGCGATAGAATTCGAGCAGCTCCTCCTTCGAGGCCTCGTACCGTTTTGGTTCGTTTGGCCGCTCGCGGTTGGTTGGAGCTGGTTCAATAATGCGGCCTTTGGCCGGGGATTTTGCCACGATGATCCTCATCCTGGGGAAAGATGGAAGCGGCCCTATAGGCCGGTTATCGCCCCGGGCGCAATGGCAAGCGCGGGAAGTAACAAACGCATCGAACGCTACGGTTGTGCGGGCATTGGCCGAACGCGGCGGTGGAGCGCGGCGATCGGCTTTATGACGACGCGCGTCACCCAACGCTTCCACAGGCTGCGCAGGCGGAACTCGATTACATCGTCCACCAGAAAGCTCAGCCCAACCATGAAGATGCAGGTACTGATCACCACCCACCATTTGTTCGCTTCGGTCATCCACCAGAAGAAAAAGGTCAGCCCGATGCGGAAGTGCAGCAGATAGAGCGGATAGGTCATCGACCCGATCCGCTTGGCCAGCGGCAAGCGCGGATTGCGGCCGCGCATCCACAGGAAGAATCCGACCATCGCCACCATGACCGCCACCGCGATGACCGGATCGAACTTCCAAACCCGCGCGCTGTGCACAACAAAGGCGAGCCCGGGGATCAGCGACAGAGCAAGCAGCGCATAGTTCAGTCGTTCATTGCGCCGCTGATACAGCAGCGCCAGCACCGCGCCGGTCGCGACCAGCGCATATTCGGAGCTGATCATCGGCAACCGCCAGGGCAGGAACAGCCCCAGGATCAGCAGCGCGATCCAACCGGCGACCAGCTGCTGCACGCGGTGGACCGCGCCGATCAGGATCGCCCCGAACACGGCGGTGTAGAAAACGATCTCCAGCACCAGTGTCCAGGTGATGCCGATCACATAGCGCTCACCGAACAGCGGCGCGTTGATGAAGATATTGGCGATGAACTGGCTCGGCGTCGTGTGGAAGCGCTGCGGCCCGAAAAATCCGATCAGCGCGGTAACGCTGATCGCGAACAAATAGGTCGGGTAAATGCGCACGATGCGATGGAGCGCGAAGGTCGCCGCATCCTGCCGCTGCGCGACCAAGGTGATGACCATCCCGCTGATCAGCATGAAGGCAAACACGCCGATCGTCCCGAACCGACTGATCTCTGCAGCCAACCCGAATCCCGCCACGCCCGGCGCGATCCGCGGATCGACGCCGACGATCAGATAATGGTCCAGCATCACGAACAGTGCCGCGATCAGCCGCGCATATTCCAGCCAGTCGAGCCGATCACCCGGTTGAACCGCCGCTCCCATAACGCCCCCCGGCACCGCGATAGCCGCGCCGGGGGACCAGATCACGTAAATTCCGCTGTAGCCAGCGTTCCGCGCTCAGCCTTACGCCAGCCGAACGCCCAGCGCAGTCGCACAGCCCGCACGCAGCGTCGCCCGCCACCATTTCGGCCGGACGCCCTCCTGCTTGGCCCAGCAGTTGTTATACGTCGCATAGGCGGCATTGCCCTGGCTGACCCCCTGGGCCGTCGCGGTGGCACAGGCCACGGCGTTGAAGGGCTTGCGGTTGCAGACATTGTAGACGCTCAGCGCAATGGCGGCATTCGCGGACGGAATGAAAAAGCCGGCGACCCGGCTCATCACGTCTGGCTGCGACCGATCGATCGGCGCAGGCAGGAACCCGACGGCACCGCCACGCAGCGCCTTGGCCTTGGTCTCGACCGCCTTCAGTCGCTTTTCATGGGCCTGCGCCAAATCTTCGAACACCCGCAATGGCTCAAGCGAGCCGGTCTTGCCCTTGCTGCTCGCAAACCCGCTGGTGGTGCGCAGCGCAGCCGAATATTGACCATAAAGCGCGGCGGCATAACGCTTTTGCTCGGCTTCCACGCCCGCCGCGATGGCGTCGCGTTCCGCATCGGTCTTTGCCGCGCGCATGCGCTCGACGCCCGCCTCGATCGTGCGCAACTGCGTATCCACCTTTGCCAGCTCCGCCGGCCAGGGTTTCGCCGGCCGCTCGGCGGCGGCCTTGTCATCGCCGCCGGCGAAGGCGGCGGCACCAGTGGCAACGAAGGTCAACGCGACGAGAGCACATGCAGATGGTCTTAGTTTCATGCCAGCATTCCTTTCCGGATCGCCGCGCAACCAGCTCCTGGCCGCTAAGGCAGCGCGACTATCCCGCGCGTGCGCAATGCCTGTCGATCCACCCCGGCTGGTCCAATCGGACCAGCGCAACGCAGCATTTATGGCAGCGCCGAGAGCAGCCGCACCGCCTCAGCCTGGCTCGCAACGCAGCATTTGGCGAAGATGCCGTGGAGGTGATTGCGCGCCGTGTTGTGCGCCATTCCCGCAGCGGCAGCGGCCGGCGCCAGTCCCCCCGCCCGCACCAACTCGATCGCCAGATCCACCTCACGCCGGGTTAGCCCGAACACCTCGCGCAGCAGCAAGCGGTCCGGCACATGGATCGCCGCGAGATCATGGATATGGACAGCACAGGCGATACCGCCACGTGCCTGCCCCCGACCATGCGCACTGGCCAGCACGCGGACGAGATAGGGGCGGCTGCGCGAACTGCGCGTTACCAGCATCTGCATCCGGCGCACCGGCGGTGGCATTTGGGGACCGCGAGTCAGCCCGCGCGCGACCATCAGCTGCAACCGGCGGGTCTCCGGCCCGCGCCCGGTGGCAAAGCCATCGTCGTCCAGACACAGCCCGTCCTGCGCCGCAAAAATGGCGCGCGCGCCATCGTCGATGAAGACCGGACAGCCGTCAGTATCGAACAGGATCAAGCCGCTGGCGCGCGCCGCCATCGCCTGAAGCAAGAGCGGCTGAACCTCTGCCGTGCGCTCGACGATCATCAGCAGCACAATGGCGTGGATCAGCTGCTGGTCACTCGCATCGAGCATGTTCGGCCGACCTGCCCCCCGGAGCGACGGGACACATGTCCGCCACGCCGCCGTCGCGCGCGCCCCCGATCACCATGTCACGACACCCCCCAACCGACCAGAACGTACCGTATCCGAAACGGTTCCGTCAGGGGCGAGCGGGCAACGCCCGATCAATCGAGGGTGACGATGACCTCGTCGGGGTGGACGACGTTGAGCTTCTTGCGGGTCTGCTCATCCACGATGTCAGGGTCGGCCCCCTTGGGGTCTAGCAGCGCCACCCGGTTGCGCAGCTGGGCGCGCTGCGCCTCCAGCTTGGCCAGCTCGGCCTTTTTGACCTCCAGCTGGCGCTTGTAGTCGCCGTAAACCAGCACTCCGTTCGGACCCAGCACTGCCGAATAGGCAAAAAAGCCCATCAGAATGATCGCCACGGCCGGCAGGCCGGCGCGACGCAGGATCGTATTGAACGGAGTGGACCGGCTCATCTGGTTAATCTCGCCTAAACCGACTCGGCGATCAACCCCGTAGAATGCCGCGACCGGCATAAACCGATGCGTCGCCCAGCTCTTCCTCGATGCGAATCAGCTGGTTGTATTTCGCCAACCGGTCCGACCGGGCAAGCGACCCGGTCTTGATCTGCCCGCAGTTCGTCGCAACCGCGAGGTCGGCGATGGTCGAATCCTCGGTCTCACCCGACCGGTGCGACATCACCGCGGTGTAGGACGAGCGCTGCGCCAGGCTCACTGCCTCCAGCGTTTCGGTCAGCGTGCCGATCTGGTTGACCTTGACCAGCAGCGAGTTGGCAAAGCCGCCGTCGATGCCGCGCTTCAGCCGCTTGGGGTTGGTCACGAACAGATCGTCGCCGACCAGCTGAACCTTGCCGCCGAGCTTTTCGGTCAGCAGCTTCCACCCGTCCCAATCGTCCTCGGCCATGCCGTCCTCGATCGAGAAGATCGGGTAGCCCGCGCACAGATCGGCGAGGAAATCGGCATTCTGCGCCGACGACAGCGTCTTGCCCTCACCCACCATCTTGTACGCGCCGTCGCGATAATATTCGGTCGCAGCGCAATCGAGCGCCAGCATCACGTCGTCGCCCGGTTTGTATCCGGCCTTCTCGATGCTCGCCATGATGAAGTCGAGCGCCTCGCGCGTCGATGCGATGTTCGGCGCGAAACCGCCCTCGTCGCCCACGGCCGTCGACAGGCCCTTGTCGTGCAGGCCCTTTTTCAGCGTGTGGAAAATCTCCGCGCCACAGCGCACCGCCTCGGCCAGCGACTCCGCGCCGACCGGCACGATCATGAACTCCTGGAAGTCGATCGCATTGTCGGCATGCTCGCCGCCATTGATGATGTTCATCATCGGAACGGGAAGGACATGCGCGGACACGCCGCCGACATAGCGGTACAGCGGCAGGCCGCGCGCATCCGCCGCGGCCTTGGCGACCGCCAGGCTCACGCCCAGGATCGCGTTCGCGCCCAGCCGGCCCTTATTCTCGGTGCCGTCCAGCTCGATCATCGCATAGTCGATCTCGGCCTGATCCTCGGCGTCGAGGCCGGTGATCTCCTCGGCAATCTCGCCATTCACGCCCTCGATCGCTTCGAGCACGCCCTTGCCCAGGTACATCGACGTGTCGCCATCGCGCTTTTCGACTGCCTCATGCGCGCCGGTCGACGCGCCCGACGGCACCGCCGCGCGGCCGAAGCTGCCGTCCTCGAGCAGCACATCGACCTCCACCGTGGGGTTCCCCCGGCTGTCGAGAATCTGACGAGCATGGATGTCGATGATTGCGGTCACGAAATGGCCTCCCTACCTTGGGTCCAGAGTCCGGCGGCGCCGGTGTCGCGCGGGCCTCTATCCCGTTCGTCGCCGCTGGGCAAATCACGGATGGCGCGGAACCCTCGCGCCGCGCCATGGTTGTCTGGACGAACAAGCAGAAGGGATTCGAGCGATGGCTGACGAAACATTCCCCAAGGACCAGAGCATGGACCCCGCGACCGACGCCCTGGTCGCCGCCCCACCGCTCAAGAACACCGGCACCTCGGCTGAAGAGGGCAAGCGCAGCGCTGGCGCATTCGTTCGTGACGAAGCGGGCAAACTCGCCGGGCAAGCGGGCGACAAGGCCCGTTCCTTTGCCGACACCGGCAAGGAAAAGGCGACCGGCGCGCTCGACGAATTCTCGACGATGATGCGCGACGCTGCCGGGACGGTCGATGAAAAGCTCGGCGAGCAGTACGGCCAGTACGCGCGTTCCGCCGCCGACCAGATTTCCGGCCTCGCCGAATCGCTGCGCGGCAAGCAGGTCGATGATCTGCTCGACGATGCACGTGAGTTCGTGAAGAAGAGCCCCGCCGTCGCCGTCGGCATCGCGGCCGGGGTCGGCTTCGTCCTTGCGCGGCTGCTGAAGTCCGGGCTCGACGCGGCGGGTGACCTTGCCGACAAGGGCGCTCCGGACGACGCCCCAAAGGCATGATGCGGTTGCGGGGGGCATAGTGGACGATCGGGAGGATGACAGCATCGGCGCATTGGCGGCTCAGGCAGTCGCCGATGCGCGCGCCTTTGCCGATGCGGAAATCGCCTATTGGAAGGCGCTCGCCCTTGCCCGGCTGGAGGATGCGCGCGCCGCGCTGATCCTCGGTGCGCTCGTATTCCTGCTCGCCAATTCGGCGGCTATTGCACTGATCGTCGGACTGGTGCTGATCCTGTCCCCGCATGTCGGGCCGGCCGCTGCCACGCTGATCGTGGTGGTCACCGCGCTCGGTGCCGCAGCAGTGGCGGGTCGCGCCGCACTCGCCCGCTACCGCCGCGCCGTCCGCCCCCGGAACATGCCATGAGTGAAGCGCTTCCCACCGACCTCACCGAAGCCGAAGCCCGCAGCCGCAACGCGCGCGCGCGGCTGTTCGGCACGCTGGGGCGGATGCAGGACAAGCTCAATCCGATGGCGCTGGCGCAGGACGCGGTGGAGAATGTCGCGATCGGCGTTGCGCGCGACACCGTCGCCACGGTCCGTGCCAACCCGCGCACCGTGGCGCTTGTTGCAGGCGCCGCGATACTCTTCCTCGCGCGCCGTCCGCTCGCACGATTGCTGGTCGGCGGTGCAACCGCTGCGGCCAAGGCGAGTTTGAAGAAGCGGAGCAGCGCCCCCAAATCCCAGCAAAAGACTCGTCCGAAGAAAGGATCGTCGACATGACCACTTCCCGCCAGACGCCAAAACCCAGCACCGTCGAAGCACTCGCAAAGAACCCGATCGCGCTTGTCGCCGGCGGGGTCGCGCTGGGCGCCGTCATCGGCGCGCTGATCCCGCGTCCGCAACAGGAAAAGGACCTGCTCGCACCCGTAGGCAAGCGTCTTGCCGAGGGCGCCACCGCCGCCGCCGCCGCCGCGCGCGAAGCGGGCAAGGCCGAAATCGACGCGATCCTCCCGCAGCGCGACGCCGCCAAGGAGCAGATCGGCAAGATCATCGGCTCCGCGTTCACCGCTGCCAAGGAAGCCGCGGCGAGCAAGACCGACGCGTGATATCTTCCCGTGCCGCGCCGGTTACGGTGCGGCACGGTATTGAGTGCAGTGCAACAACACGGCTAAGGCTCCCAGTGTATCTCATTCCCCGGGAGCATTTATGAGCAAGCTGCACCTCGTCTTCGGCGGTCGCGTTACGGACCCGATGACGCTCGATTTCCAGGATCCGACCAAGCTCGACGTGGTCGGCATCTTCGCCGACTATGCCAGCGCCGAAAAAGCATGGCGCGGCGCCGCGCAGCGCACGGTCGACGATGCCGAGATGAAATATGTCGTGGTCCACCTCCACCGGCTGCTCGAGCCGGACATGGAGGCTTAAACACTCAAATCCTCCCCGTTCCGGGGAGGATCTTAGTTTTAGATAAACTCGATCTTGTTGACCTCGTACCAGCGGTCGCCCGCCGGCACCGTCACTTCGACCTCATCGCCCAGACTCTTGCCGATCAGCGCGCGGCCCAGCGGCGAGTTGTAGCTGATCCGGCCGGTCTTGGCGTCCGCCTCAGCCTGGCCGACGATCTGATACTTCACCGTCTTCTCGTCTTCGTCGAGCAATGTCACCGTCGCGCCGAACACGATCCGGTCGCCCGACAGTTCGCGCGGATCGATGATCTGCGCGCGGCTCAATTTGTCCTCGATATCGGCAATCGACGCCTCAACCTGGCCCTGCCGTTCCTTCGCCGCATGATATTCGGCGTTTTCCGACAGGTCGCCATGCGCGCGCGCTTCCTCGATAGCGTCCACGATCTGCGGACGCTCGGCTTTCAGCACTTTGAGCTGCTCGTTGAGCTTCTCATAGCCTTCCGCCAGCATCGGCATCTTCTCGACCGTCGCCATCTAACACGCGTCCTTCGTCAAAGCCCCTTCCCCGACGGACCTGAATTGGCCCGCCTCGCACCCTAACCTTGGTTGTGGGGGATCAATTGTGCGATTGCGAATAGTAAGCCTGCAAGGGACGGACTTCAAGGGACTGGCCACTCAGGGCAGTAATCGCCTGTGACGCGGCAACGCTGGCGGGTGCTGTCGTGAAGTACGGAACCTTGAGCGACAGCGCCGATGCGCGGATCGACTCGCTGTCCTTCAACGACTGCCACCCCTCGGTGGTGTTGAAGATCAGTGCGATGTCACCGTCGCGGATGCGATCCACGATATGCGGGCGACCTTGCGCGACCTTGTTGACCCGCTCGACCGGCACGCCATGTTCGGCGAGATAGTCCGCGGTCCCGCCGGTCGCGACGATATTGAAGCCCTGCTCGACCAGCAGCCGCACGCCCGGCAGCACCACCGGCTTGTCGCTGTCCTTGACGCTGACGAACACATTGCCGCCGCTCGGCAGCACCGTTCCCGCGCCCAGCTGCGCCTTGGCAAAGGCGATCGGGAAATCGCGATCGATTCCCATGACTTCGCCGGTCGACTTCATTTCCGGTGACAGCACAGGATCGACGCCGGGGAAGCGGCCCCATGGGAACACGGCTTCCTTCACCGCGACATAGGCGATGTCGCGATCGATCTTGGGCAGATCCTTCAGCTTCTCGCCCGCCATCACCCGGCTCGCGATTTTGGCGATCGGTGTGCCGATCGCCTTGGCCACGAACGGCACGGTGCGCGACGCACGCGGATTGACCTCGATCAGGTAGACCTCGCCGTCCTTGACCGCGAACTGGATGTTCATCAGCCCCTTGACCTTCAGCGCCCGCGCCAGCGCTTCGGTCTGGCGCTCGATCTCCGCGATGATCGCGTCAGGCAGGCTGTAGGGGGGCAGCGAGCAGGCGCTGTCGCCCGAATGGACGCCGGCCTCCTCGATATGCTGCAGCACGCCTGCGACGACCACGTCATCGCCATCGCTGATCGCATCGACATCGACCTCGATCGCGTCGCGCAGATACTGGTCGATCAGCACCGGGGCATCGCCCGACACCTGCACCGCGGTCTGGATATAGTGGTCGAGCTGCTCGACCGTATCGACGATCTCCATCGCCCGACCGCCCAGCACGAAGCTCGGCCGCGTCAGCACCGGATAGCCGATCCGCTCGGCCACCGCGATTGCCTCTTCGCGACTGCGCGCTATGCCGTTTTGCGGCTGCTTGAGGCCCAGCTTCGACACCAGATCGGCAAACTGCTCGCGATCCTCGGCCAGGTCAATCGCGTCGGGCGAGGTGCCGAGGATCGGAATCCCCGCACTCTCCAGCGCCCGCGCCAGATTGAGCGGCGTCTGCCCGCCAAACTGCACGATGACCCCGACCAGCTCGCCGCGCGACTTCTCGACCTCCAGGATCTCCAGCACGTCCTCGGCGGTCAGCGGCTCAAAATACAGGCGGTCCGACGTGTCATAATCGGTGCTCACCGTTTCCGGGTTGCAGTTGATCATGATCGTCTCGAACCCGGCATCCGCCAGCGCGAAACAGGCATGGCAGCAGCAGTAATCGAACTCGATCCCCTGCCCGATCCGGTTCGGCCCGCCGCCCAGGATCACGACCTTCTTGCGCTCGGTCGGCATGCTCTCGCACTCGGGCGCGCCAAAGGACGGGGCCTCATAGGTCGAGTACATGTACGGCGTCTTCGCATCGAACTCGGCAGCGCAGGTGTCGATCCGCTTGAACACCGGACGCACGCCCAGTTTGTGGCGCAGCGCGCGCACATCCGCCTCGGTCACGCCGCCAGTCATCGCCTTGACGACCTCACCGATCAGGCCCGACGAGCGCGCCATCTGGTCGGTGCCCGCGCGCAGATTGGCCGAGCGCAGCGCGAGCCACGCCAGCCGCTTGTCGGAAAAGCCCATCGACTTGAGCCGCCGCATCCCCGCCGCGTCCTGCGGCAGGCCATTGCGGCACACGCCCTCTTCCGCCGCGATGATCTCGGCAATCCGCTCCAGGAACCACGGGTCATAGGCCGCGAGCGCATGCACCTCGGCCACCGTGAAGCCCTCACGCAGCGCCTGCGCCGCGATCAGAAGCCGGTCGGGCGAGCGGACGGCCAGCGCCGCCTCGATCACGTCGCGCGGCGCGCCCTGCAGATGCTCGACATTGTTGAAGCCGGACAGCCCGGTCTCCAGACCGCGCAGCGCCTTCTGCATCGATTCATGGATGTTGCGGCCGATCGCCATCACCTCGCCGACCGACTTCATCGCGGTACCCAGCGTCGCTTCGGCGCCCTTGAACTTCTCGAACGCAAAGCGCGGGATCTTGGTCACGACATAGTCGATTGTCGGCTCGAACGACGCCGGGGTCGCCCCGGTAATGTCGTTGGTGATCTCGTCCAGCGTATAGCCGACCGCCAGCTTCGCCGCGACCTTGGCGATTGGGAAGCCGGTCGCCTTCGACGCCAGCGCCGAGGATCGCGACACGCGCGGGTTCATCTCGATCACGATCAGGCGCCCGTCCTTCGGGTTCACCGCGAACTGCACGTTCGACCCGCCGGTCTCGACGCCGATCTCGCGCAGCACCGCGATGCTGGCGTTGCGCATGATCTGATATTCCTTGTCGGTCAGCGTCAGCGCGGGCGCGACCGTGATCGAGTCACCCGTGTGGGTGCCCATCGCATCGACATTCTCGATCGAACAGATGATGATGCAGTTGTCGTGCTTGTCGCGCACGACCTCCATCTCATATTCCTTCCAACCGAGGAGCGACTCCTCGATCAGCACTTCGGTCGTCGGCGACAGGTCGAGGCCCGAGCGCACGATCCCGATAAATTCCTCGCGGTTATAGGCGATGCCGCCGCCCGATCCGCCCATGGTAAAGCTCGGCCGGATGATCGCGGGCAGCCCGACATAGTCGAGCGCCGTCAGCGCCTCCGCCTCACTGTGCGCGATCGCCGAACGGGCCGATTCCAGCCCGATCTTGGTCATCGCGTCCTTGAACTTCAGCCGATCCTCGGCCTTGTCGATCGCCTCGGCATCCGCGCCGATCATGATGCAGCCGAACTTCTCCAGCGTGCCATCATTCGCCAGCGCCAGCGCAGTGTTCAGCGCCGTCTGCCCGCCCATCGTCGGCAGCACCGCGTCGGGCCGCTCCTTCTCGATGATCTTGGCGACCACCGCGGGCGTGATTGGCTCGACATAAGTCGCGTCGGCCAGCTCGGGATCGGTCATGATCGTCGCCGGGTTCGAATTGACCAGGACGATGCGATAGCCCTCTTCCTTGAGCGCCTTGATCGCCTGCGTGCCCGAATAATCGAACTCGCACGCCTGACCGATCACAATGGGACCAGCGCCAATGACGAGGATGGAGGAGATGTCGGTGCGTTTGGGCATTATAGCTCAATTTCCAAAGGCTTGCGAGGCGTCGGTAAAATTACTACGCCTGACCTGTTGTTCAGTGATTTTTGATCAAACTTGAATAGCGTGCTCGACCCAGAACCATTGGCAGAGTCGAGAATGACTGCCTCTCCATCGGCACAATGGATCAAGACCCAGTGCTTTCGCCTTTCAGAGTGAGCGATGACGCTGCCGCGAAAAGAAGCGACACGCCTGACCAACTGAGACAGAGAAGCGATCTTCAGGCTTCGACACACGTCGTCGATAAAATACGTCTCGTAGGGCAGCCGATAATTTTCAAACTGGATATCCAGTATTGCCTTGAGATTATGATCCTCGAAGCCCTCGACAACATGCTGAGGGGTGAAACAACCTAGCTGCCTTGCCGCATCGAGAAGGTACCACAGTCCCTTGCCCTCAGAATCTTGCCACGCGGTAGACTGTAGAAAGTTGAGGGCAGCGTAAATCCCGCAAAGGCCATCAGCTTCGCCCTGCTGCAAAGCCCTCACCGCAACATCCCCACAAACCGCTCGAACAGATAGAAGCTATCCTGCGGCCCCGGCGAAGCCTCGGGGTGGTACTGCACCGAAAACGCCCGCCCGCCGTCGATCTCGATCCCGCAATTGCTGCCGTCGAACAGCGACACATGCGTCTCGACCACGCCTGCGGGGAGCGTCGCGCTCTCGACCGCAAAGCCGTGGTTCATCGACGTGATCTCGACGGTGCCGTCGCTCAGCCGCTTGACCGGATGGTTCGCGCCGCGATGCCCCTGGAACATCTTGGTCGTCTGCGCGCCCACCGCCAGCGCCAGCAGCTGATGGCCAAGGCAGATGCCGAACAGCGGCTTCTTGGTCGCCAGCAGCTCGCGGATCACCGGCACGGCATAGACGCCAGTCGCGGCCGGATCGCCCGGCCCGTTCGACAGGAAGATGCCGTCCGGGTTGAAGCTCAGGACCTGCTCCGCCGTCGCGGTCGCGGGTAGCACCGTCACCTTCGCCCCGGCCTTCACCAGATTGCGGAAGATATTGTGCTTCGAACCATAATCGATCGCCACGACATGCGGCCGCGCGCCATCGCCATCGACCTCATAGCCAAAGCCAAGCCGCCACACGCCGCCTTCCCACCCGAAATGCGTCTCGGTGGTGACGGTGATGGCCAGATCCATGCCCTCCAGCCCCGGCCAGGCCTTTGCCTGTTCGATCAGCGCCGGAATATCGAACTCACCCGAAGCCGAATGCGCGATCACCCCATTGGGCGCGCCATTGCCCCGGATGCGCCGCGTCAGCGCGCGGGTGTCGATGCCCGACAGGCCGATGCGGTTATGCTTGCGCATCCAATCGTCCAGCCGCTCGACGCTGCGGAAGTTGGACGGCGCGGTCACATCCTCACGCACGATCATGCCCAGCGCGTGCGGATTGTCCGCCTCCACATCGTCGGGGTTCGCGCCGACATTGCCGATATGGGGGAAGGTGAAGCAGATCATCTGGCCCGCGAACGACGGGTCGGTCATGATCTCCTGATACCCGGTCATCGCGGTGTGAAAGCACACCTCGCCCGCCGCCGCGCCCTCGGCCCCGAATCCACGGCCCCAGATGACCTCACCACTGGCGAGAACCAGAACGCCTGTAGCTCCTTCAGGCACGATAATGGGCGTGGCTTCGGCCATCAGAGAAGGTCGCTCCTGTCAGTTTTTCCGGCGATGTCGCTAAGCGCTGCCCGCTAGACCGCTACCCCCCTCGCGTCAACCGTCCGTCGCGACTATCTGGGGCAAATTCCGATTCAGTTGAGAGATAAACCAAATGATCCGCGACGACATCAAGGCAGCCCTGATCACCGCGATGAAGGGCGGCGACAAGGACGGCACCGCCGCGATCCGCCTGATCCAGAGCGCGATCAAGAACCGCGATATCGAGGCGCGCACGCAAAGCCCGGTCGCCGACGACGACGCGCTGGTCGTCGAAGTGCTGCAGAAAATGGTCAAGCAGCGCCGCGAATCGATCGAGATGTTCGAAAAGGGCGGCCGCCAGGAACTCGCCGACAAGGAAAAGGCCGAAGTCGCGGTGATCGAAGCCTTCCTCCCCGCCCAGATGAGCGCGGAAGAAACCGCCGCCGCGATCGAGGCAATCAAGGCCGACCTCGGCGCCACCGGCATGAAGGACATGGGCCGCGTCATGGCCGAACTGAAAGCCCGCCACGCGGCGAGCCTCGACATGAGCAAGGCCAGCGCGGCGGTGAAAGCGGCGTTGAGCTGAGCGAGGTTCAATCCTCCCCCGCAAGGGGGAGGTGGCAGCGCAGCTGACGGAGGGGGAGGAAGCACGCCGGCAAGAGGCGACAGCGCGTCGCCGTCCTCCCCCTCCGTCGCCTTCGGCGCCACCTCCCCCTGGCGGGGGAGGATTAGAGCCACAAGATTTCCTTCCGCCAACAATGCTTGGCGTCGCGGCAATCCCCGCCTAAACGCCCCTCATCATGAACCAGCCCAACTCCTTCCGCGCCCAGCCCGACGACCGCGGCCATTTCGGCCAGTTTGGCGGACGCTATGTCGCCGAAACGCTGATGCCGCTCGTCCTCGATCTCGAGCGCGAGTACAAGGCCGCCAAGGCCGACCCCGCGTTCAAGGCGCAGTTCGACGACCTGCTCGAACATTATGTCGGCCGCCCCAGCCCGCTCTATTACGCTGAACGCCTGACCGAAGCGCTGCGCAAGGACGCACCCGACGGCATGGGTGCCGAAATCTGGTTCAAGCGCGACGAGCTCAACCATACCGGCGCGCACAAGATCAATAATTGCATCGGCCAGATCCTGCTCGCGATCCGCATGGGCAAGACGCGGATCATCGCGGAGACCGGCGCGGGCCAGCACGGCGTCGCCACCGCCACCGTCTGCGCCCGCTTCGGCTTGCCCTGCACCATCTTCATGGGCGCCAAGGACGCCTCGCGCCAGCAGCCGAACGTGTTCCGCATGAAGCTGCTCGGCGCCGAAGTCCGCCCGGTCACCAGCGGCGCGGGCACGCTCAAGGACGCGATGAACGAAGCGCTGCGCGACTGGGTCGCCAACGTGCACGACACCTTCTACATCATCGGCACCGCCGCCGGCCCGCACCCCTATCCCGAACTGGTCCGCGATTTCCAAAGCGTGATCGGCAAGGAAGCGCGCGCGCAGATGCTCGCCCGCACCGGCTGCCTCCCCGACCTGCTCGTCGCCGCGATCGGCGGCGGCAGCAACGCGATCGGCCTGTTCCACCCGTTCCTCGACGACGCCGATGTCGCGATGCTCGGCGTCGAAGCGGCAGGCGAAGGGCTGGACGCCAAACATGCCGCGAGCCTTGCGGGCGGCGAACCCGGCATCCTCCACGGCAACAAGACCTATTTGCTGCAGGACGAGGACGGCCAGATCACCGAAGCGCATTCGATCAGCGCCGGCCTCGACTATCCCGGCATCGGCCCCGAACATGCCTGGCTCAAGGACATCGGCCGCGTCACCTACACCAGCGTGACCGACACCGAAGCGCTCGACGCCTTCCAGCTGCTCTGCCGCACCGAAGGCATCATCCCCGCGCTGGAGCCTTCGCACGCGATCGCAGCCGTCGCGGTCAAGGCACGGGAAATGCGCCGCGATCAGGTGATCCTCGCCAACCTCTGCGGCCGCGGCGACAAGGACATTTTCACCGTCGCCGAGGCGCTGGGGGTGGAGATCTAATAGCCCTCTCCCCTTCAGGGGAGAGGGTTGGGAGAGGGGCAGTGCGAGACCAAAGGCTCACCGCTCACGCCAAGGCGATGCGCAAGCAGCCGAGCGAACCCGAACTTCGCTTGTGGCTTGCTCTTCGTGCCAAACGCTTCGAAGCGACGAAGTTCCGCCGCCAGAAGGTGATTGGTCCCTACATCACAGACTTCTCCTCTAGGACACCGCCGCTCGTAATCGAGCTTGATGGCGACACACATGCGGGGCAGGAGCACTATGACGCTCAGCGCACCGCCTATCTGGAAGCACAGGGATATCAGGTGATCCGATTTAACAATTCCGAAGTGATGGAAAATCTGGAGCATGTGCTCGACCGGATCGCGGCGTGCCTCCATGCCCCTCTCCCACCCCTCTCCCCTAAAGGGGAAAGGGCTAAGTGACCCGCCTCGCCACCACCTTCGCCACCGCCGCGCGCGACCACCGCGCCGCGCTCGTCACCTTCGTCACCGCCGGTGACGGCGACACCGCCGCGATCCTCGACGCGCTCGTCGCGGGCGGGGCGGATGTGATCGAGCTCGGCATGCCGTTCACCGATCCGATGGCCGACGGCCCGGCGATTCAGGCCGCGAACCTGCGCAGCCTTGCCGCGGGCACGCGCACCGCCGATGTCCTCGCCATCGCCGCCGCCTTCCGTCAGCGCCACCCGGACACGCCGCTGGTGCTGATGGGCTATGCCAACACCATGACCCGCCCGACGCCCGAAGCCTTTGCGCAAAAGGCGGCGGACGCAGGCGTCGACGGCGCGATCATCGTCGATATCCCGGCGGAGGAAGCCGACGAGATCGCCGCCTTCGCTCCCCACGGCATCGCCACCATCCGCCTCGCCACCCCCACCACCGACGCCGCGCGCCTGCCCGCCGTGCTCGATGGCGCGAGCGGCTTTCTCTATTATGTCTCGGTCGCCGGCATCACCGGCAAGCAGCAGGCGGCTCAGGACAGCATCGAAGCCGCCGTCGCCCGCCTAAAGGCCGCGACAGACCTGCCCGTCGCAGTCGGCTTCGGCGTCCGCACGCCCGAACAAGCCGCCGCGATCGGCCGCGTCGCCGATGGCGTCGTCGTCGGCTCCGCGATCATCGACATCATCGCAGGCGAGGGCGCCAATGCCCCCGCCGCCGTCCGCACCTATATCCAATCCCTGTCGGCCGCACTGGCCACAGCACGCAAGGAAACCGCCGCATGAGCTGGCTCACCCGCGTCCGCAACGCGATCTCGCTCGTCATCCCGAACAAGGCGGAGACGCCCGACAATCTGTGGCACAAGTGCAAGGGCTGCGGGCAAATGGTGTTCGTCAAGGAACTCCAGGAAAACCAGTCGGTCTGCCCGATCTGCGACCATCATGAGCGCATCGGCGCCCGCGCGCGCTTCGATCAGCTGTTCGACCCCGGCTACACGCTGCTCGCCAATCCCAAGGTCGCCGAAGACCCGCTCAAATTCCGCGACCAAAAGCCGTACCCCGCCCGCATTAAGGCCGCCCGCGCCAGCACCGGCGAGCAGGACGCGTTCCTCAACGCCAGCGGCACCATCCTCGGCCAGCGCGCGGTGATCGGCGTGCAGGATTTCGCCTTCATGGGCGGATCGATGGGCCAGGCGGTCGGCGAAGCCTTCATCGCCGGCGTCGAGGCCGCCATCGGTGCCCGCGCGCCCTACATCGTCTTCACCGCCAGCGGCGGCGCGCGCATGCAGGAGGGTATCCTCAGCCTCATGCAGATGCCGCGCACCACCGTCGCCATCTCGATGCTCCACGACGCGGGCCTGCCCTATATCGTCGTGCTGACCGACCCGACCTCGGGCGGCGTGATGGCCGCATACGCGATGCTCGGCGACGTCCAGATCGCCGAGCCCAAGGCCACCCTCGCCTTCACCGGCCGCCGCGTGATCGAAAGCACGATCCGCGAAAAGCTGCCCGACGATTTCCAGACCAGCGAATATTATCTCGACCACGGCCTGATCGACATGGTCGTCCACCGGAAAGACCTGCGCGACAAGCTCGGCGCCCTGATCGGGTTGCTGGTGGAGGAAAAGGCGGCGGCGTAATCTGAAAGGCCTCTCCCCTCCGGGGAGAGGGTTGGGCATCTAAAAGCCCCTCCCCTTCAGGGGAGGGGTTGGGGTGGGGCAGTCATGGCAAGCGAAGACGACCTCAAAAATTTCGCCCGACAACTCCGCCGCAACCCCACCGAATACGAAAAGCGCCTCTGGCGCCACCTCTCCAACCGCCAGCTCGCCGGCCACAAATTCCGCCGCCAGCACAAGTTCGCACCCTACATCGCCGACTTCTTCTGCCCGGCCAAAGGCCTGGTCGTCGAACTCGACGGCGACACCCACCACGCCGACCGCGACAAGGCGCGCGACATCTTCTTCCTCCGCTCCGGCTTCACCACGCTCCGCTTCACCAATGCCGAGGTGCAGGAGAACATCGGCGGCGTGCTTCAGGCGATCCTGTCGAAGCTGGAGGCACTTCCCGATAGGTGGACTGACGATGCCAAGACTGCCCCACCCCAACCCCTCCCCTAAAGGGGAGGGGCTTTAGAGCGTCGCTTCTCTACGGGTCACGGTCTCCCCCTTGGAGTAAGTGCCGCTCTGTTGCTAGATGTGAGGTATGGCTGAAGCATATACCCCGTCCTTTGAGATCAAAACCTACGCAACAATCGGCGTAGTATGCCTGCAATGGTCGCTGCTTGAACAAATGATCCTGCGCATCATCGCGTGCGCTGAAAATGCACCGATGGATAAGGTCTATATCACGTTTGGAGGCCTGGACCTTCAGCCTAGGATCAACGCCGCCCTTAAGCTGACACGCTACGCAGGCTGGCCGCAACATCTCGTTAAGCGCATCGAGGCAATTAGGACGACTATCCAAGGAAAGAGTGGTCGGCATGGGCTTGCCGAGCGTCGCAATCAGGTCGTCCATGGGGTGCACAAGCAGTCCGAGGTTCCGGGATGCGTTTCGCTAACAATGGTTCGATGGGACGGGCCGAAACGCACTCAGGACGTTTCACTGGAAAGCATTCAGTCTCTTGCGGAGCACCTAGCAGCGCTTGCGCAAGAGGCGTGGAGCATTGCCGATGATTACGGCGCGTGGAAATTCGGCTCCAAACGCGAGGAAGGTAACGACGAGCAATTCGCTACGGCTCAACCCAATACCAGAGTCGAAATCACTCAGAACTTTCAGAACGTCATTAAACGCCTGTTCGGCAAGGGCTAAACCCCGCCTTTCACGCAATTTGGGGTTGTAGAGACACGACATCCCATAAGCCCGCGCCCCCTTACACCCCCCTCCCCACCGCCCCTACACCCGCTATACACCCCGCGATGCCCGACCACGCCACCTCCACCAATCCGCAAGTCCAACGCCAGCTCGACCGTCTCTGGGCACTCGGCCCCGGTGCTGACATCCTCGGGCTCAGCCGCATTACCGCGCTGCTCGACCGCATCGGCAACCCGCACCGCAACCTCCCGCCCGTGCTCCACATCGCGGGAACCAACGGCAAGGGCTCGACTTGCGCCTTCCTCCGCGCCGCAATCGAAGCCGCAGGCCTCTCCGCGCATGTCTATTCCAGCCCGCATCTGGTCCGCTTCAACGAGCGTATTCGCCTTGGCGGTAAGCTGATCGACGACGCCACCCTCGCCACCCTGCTCGAACAGGTGCTCGATGCGGGCGGCGATATCGGCCCGAGCTTTTTCGAGGTCACCACAGCCGCCGCCTTCCTCGCCTTCGCCCGCACCCCGGCGGACGCGTGCATCATCGAGGTTGGCCTGGGCGGGCGGCTCGACGCCACCAACGTCATCCCCGCCCCCGCCGCCTGTGCCATCGCCCAGCTCGGCATCGACCATCAGGCGTTCCTCGGCGACACCGCCGAAGCGATTGCGGGCGAAAAGGCGGGGATCGCCAAGCCCGGCGTCCCGCTCGTCACCATGTGCTATGGCGACAGCGTTACCGCCCGCATCGCGGAAGTCGCCGCCGCCGCGAGCGCACCGGTCCACGCGCGCGGCACCGCATGGGACTTCAGCGTCACGCCCGATCGCCTGATCTACCGCGACGCGCAGGGCGAGGTCGAAACGCCGCTCCCGACCCTCGCCGGCCCGCATCAGCCGACCAACCTCGCGCTCGCCATCGCCACGCTGCGCCACCAGCGCGCGCTGGCCATCCCCGACAGTGCCTTCGCCGCAGCCGCCACCGCCGCCCGCTGGCCCGCGCGGATGCAGCGTCTGACCCCCGGCCCGCTCCACGCTCGCCTC